>Ga0114922_10000128_pt1 | contig 68970 bp, 62 predicted proteins | sample AartaG_FD_100975 | JGI IMG/M metagenome (GOLD analysis project Ga0114922, IMG submission 100975) | Deep subsurface microbial communities from Aarhus Bay to uncover new lineages of life (NeLLi) - Aarhus_00045 metaG | ecosystem: Environmental > Aquatic > Marine > Oceanic > Sediment | place...
TGAAGAACATCTGTTTTTTTGATAGTCTTTTTCTCATGGCCATTCCTTTCGAATTATGGTTACGATTTTTTTTGAACAACTACAAATCATAACCGTTGAAAGGATGGCCTACATATTATCTAAGCATGTCCGCCTTTCCGGCGGCGATTTCGTTGTGGGAATAGGCATGCATTGGTGGATAGCAGCAAATGGTGCGAGATATCAACAGTTATGTTTACAATAGTCAACATTAGTCGTAACTATCACTGAATACACCCGTTGCACAGGCAAAGAAAACCGGGGGCAGACCAGCGATGTTGATTTTTCGCAACAGAGACGCTCAATCGGCATACTGCTTGTGTCCAGAGATATTGGGACAATAGGTATGAGTGCTATATTAGGCGGCGTTGAGAACCTATCCTTGCGGGTTAGCAGCAAAACATCGGCGGAAATCTGTTTTTGCGCCTGCTGGTATGAGCTTTGCACTATCAATCTGGAGTAAACGGCTTCGGAGGCGTTATAGGGTGATTCCAATGGGGCCGGTGTGTCTGAAAAACAGGACTTAGGGTGATGGACAAAGCGAACCTTGAGGACAAACTGAACGAGCTGGTGAAAGAATTTGGGTCGATGCCCAATCCGCAACATAAAAAGCTGGCTATGCTGGCCAAGCAGGCCCAAGAGAGCCATAAACGGCTTCAAAAGAGCGTTGACCACCTGCAGGAATCGCTGGATTACCTGCGGGTGTGCATCAAATATCAACTTTTCGACCTTGAAGCGACCCGGCGGGAAAACGCATATCTGAGAAAACTGTTAGAGGACCGAGACAAGTAAGGGTAAAAGCTATCCGCTAACCGCTATGTTCCCCACGCGGCCTGCCCAAAATCCAACCACAGCTGTCTCCTGTTCCTTTGCGAGATACGCTTCACGAGGTACGCGCAAAAACCCTCTTAACCGCCCAAGAGCGAACATGCACCGTTCACGCAATCCGTGAAAAGAAATGACCAGACCGAGGTTGTGCTGCGGCAGTTAAGCTCGCGGGGCCTGTGTGATTCGTTTTGTCAGCTCGCTTAGCAAAGCGTGCATCTGGAGGTCGGAGCGTTTGACTTTTTCTATCTTGCTGCAGGCGTGCATTACAGTGGTATGGTCCCTGCCGCCCAGATGGCCGCCGATTTCCTCAAGGCTGTGTTTGGTTAGATTTCTGGCTAAGTACATGCAAATCTGACGGGGTTCTGCAATACTTTGACTGCGCTTCTTGCTCTGCAGGTCGGCAAGGCGAACGTCAAAATGGTTGGTTACGGCTTCGATAATATCAGTGATGCTTATATGCCTTGCCGCCAGACTAATTTGCCCGTCCAAGGCAGTCTGGGCCAGTTCAAGTGTAATTTGCTCATCGGTGGTGGTCGCCAAGGCGTAGAGAGTTGTCAAGGCGCCTTCGAGCTCCCTGATATTGGCCTGCACTTTGCGGGCAACGTACTCCGCAATTTCATCTGGTATGCTCAGGCCGCGAAGGTGGGCTTTCTTTTGGACGATTGCTACTCTTGTCTCGTAGCCTGGCGGGTCGATTCTGGCAACGAGTCCCCAGTTGAATCTGGTGATGAGGCGTTCTTCGAGGGACGGAATCTTGCCGGGTGGGCTGTCGGCGCTCAAGATAATTTGTTTTCCGTTGTTGTATAGCGCATTGAAGGTGTGAAAGAATTCCTCCTGACTCTGCTCGCGTTCGCGCAGGAACTGAACATCGTCGATTACCAGGGCATCGACGGTGCGGAACTGGCTTTGAAAGCCGGCGAGATTGCCTTCCTGGATGGCTCTGATAAATCTGTTGACGAACTCCTCGCAGCTTAATAATTGAATTACCGCGCCGTCAGATCTTTGCTTTGCTTCGCAGCCGACGGCGTGCAAGAGGTGGGTTTTTCCCAGCCCGGAATTGCCGTAAAGAAAGAGCGGATTATATGTGTTGCCGAGCGATTGGCTCACCGCTACACAGCTTGCGTGAGCGAGGCGGTTGCTTGGGCCGACTACGAAGTTCTCAAACGTATAATCTGGGTTAAGTTTAAGCTCAGGGCCGTGTGGCTTGGAACGAGGCTGAGATTGCTGCTGGTGGTCAACGGTGAAACCCACGGTGACAAGATGGCCGGTTATCTGTTGCGCCGCCCGGGTGAAGCTGCTTTTGCAGTTGTCCCGCAGGAACCGGACGGTCGCATCGTCAGGACAGCCAATTTCAAGTGAACCACCATCGAAGTGCAGGACAGTCAGCTTCTCGAACCACCTGCGGGCATTGGCGGGGTCGAGCGCTTTTGCTCGCTCAAGTATATCGGTGAAAATGTCTTCAACTGCCGGAGCCGCCAAAATACTCTCCTCTTTTAAGTCGCTGCCCAACTAACGCAGTAACTGCCTATCCACAAAACATCCGTGCGAAAAATCTTTACAACACCAAAATAGACCGTCCTCTCTGGTAAGGTAAGAACTTTCTCCGAAAAGAACGGTAGCTGATAATCTAACTTCAACGGTTCAGTTTGTCAAAGAAAAATATTGGATTTACAGCAAAAAGTAAAAAAACAAAATTTTTTGGTAGCCGACCAGAAATGTGCAAGGGCCCTTCGGGGTGATTGTCGTATGGTTGTATCTGCCGAGGCAGGGGGGGAATCCGCTTGAAATTCCGGCAAATATATGCGAAACTCACTTTGCGAAAAACTTTCTATCCGTGAGGTAGCTGTTATGGGCATTTTCACTAAGACGGCTGAATTCTTTAAAGACCGGCTGGGCAAAACGCGGGACAAAATCAGCTCTTCACTTTCGGCTGTACTGAGCCTGGGCAGAGATATCGATGAAGCCTTGCTTGATGAGCTGGAAGAGACGCTGATAACCGACGACATCGGCGTGGAAACGACCGATAAACTCATATCGGACCTCCGTACTGCCTACCGCAGCAGGCAAATCGCAAAAACTGATGATATCATCCCTTTTCTTAAAGAACATATAAAAGGCTACTGGCCCGACCGCGACAGACAACTGCACCTTGCCCAGACCGGCCCAACCGTAATTTTAGTCGCCGGCGTCAACGGCTCCGGAAAGACCACCAGCATCGCCAAGCTGGCTCACATATTGAGCCAAAACAACAGAAAGGTCATCGTCGCCGCCTGCGATACATTTCGTGCCGCCGCCGTGGAGCAGTTGAGTATCTGGGCCGAGCGAATCGGCGTGCAAATCGTAAAGCACAAAAGCGGCGGCGACCCAGCAGCGGTGGCGTTCGATGCCTGTGAGGCCGCCATGGCAAGGGCCGCCGACGTTTTGATTCTCGACACAGCCGGCAGACTGCACACGCAAAAAGACCTGATGAGGGAGCTGACAAAAATCCGTGACGTGGTGGCCCGAAAAATACCCAACACGCCGAACGAGGTATTGCTGGTCCTCGATGCCACCACAGGCCAAAATGCGATTGTTCAGGCAAAGATGTTCACCGAAGCAATTGACGTTACGGGGATATTCTTAGCCAAACTCGACGGCACCGCTCGCGGCGGGATAGTAATTGCAATCAAAGACCAGCTTGACATACCGGTCAAGTTCGTCGGCCTCGGTGAAAAACCAACAGACATCGCCGAATTCAACCCCGAAAACTTCGTCGAAGCACTCTTCAATTAAGTTGCTGAAGAGAATGAGAAGATTGCATCGCCTTTAGCCGATTCTGCGATGGCTAATTGGTCCTTCGTGCAAGAACCTTGAGAAAATCACCGTCCATAACAGAATACGGGAGTGAGAGCACTAAGCCAAATGATAGAAAGCGATTACGGCCGGCAAAAAAATTCTCAAGAATTGTTGATTCTCACAATTTTCTCATCTTTGTTTTGCTAATATGGCGCACGACAAAGCCGAGGCGTCTCGGCCAGCCTGACCATGGTGGCAGGCTGCGGAATTTTTCGGTTTGTTAATGAAGGAGATTCTAAAATGAAATGGAAGCGCTGGAAACTGGTTGGTTTGGTCGTTCTTGTCGGGGTAATGGTGTGCGCTGCAACATACGCAGGCAAGTGCAGGAAAAAGAAGATTCGCCTTCCCGATGCCGTGAAAGCAGCTATCAATGCGCTCTACCCCGAGGCAGTGATTGAAGAGGTGGAAGTCGAAAAAGAAGGCCCAAAAGTTTACGAGATTGAATTAAAACTGAATGGACAAGAGTTTGAGGTAACGGTCACTCCGGACGGCACCATCATAGAAATAGAGTCTGAGGTAGCTATAGATGCTCTCCCCGATGCCGTGAAAGCAGCAATCATTAAGGCGGCGGGAGGCGCGGAGATAAAAAAGGTTGAGGAAGAGGTCACTTATTGGGTTGTCACGTTGAAGAAGCTGGAGACGCCAGAGACCACCTATGAAGTGGAACTAATCAAGGACGGTAAGGAAATCGAAATCGAACTGGCCGCCGACGGAACCATTTTGGAACAGAAGGTCAAGGACGACGATGAGGACGATGACGACGAAGATGAGGAGGAGGTTTCAATCGACGAGGTGCCGGCCGCCGTCAAAGCGACCATCCTTGAGGAGGCCCAGGGCGGAACCATTAAGGAAATCGAGCGCGAAACCGAGGACGGCAAGACCGTCTACGAAGCTGAAGTAATCATCAACGGAGAAGAGGTCGAGATTGAAGTGGCCGCTGATGGAACGCTGCTCAGCAAGAAAGTCGAAGACGCTGACGATGACGACGATGATGACGATGATGACGACGACGACGATGACGATTAAACACAGAAAAAATTAAGTGACATATTAGGTTTCCAGAATTAAAATAGGCGCCGTCGGTCAGACACTCCTCTATCCGGCGGCGCCCTTTTTATTGCGGGTATTAGGATGCGTTTACTGCTTATAGAAGACTATCGGCCTTTGCAAAAATCGCTCACAAAGGGGCTGCGGGAAGCTGGTTTTGCGGTAGATACCACCGGCGACGGGAACGAGGGTCTTTGGTATGCACTGGGCAACGATTACGACGTGATTATCCTGGACCTGATGCTGCCGGGCATAAACGGTCTGAAGATTCTAAAAGAACTCAGGGCAAAAGGCCGAAAGAATCCTGTACTGATACTGACAGCCAAAGATACCCTGGAAGACCGCGTAACGGGCCTGGACCTCGGCGCCGACGATTACCTGGTCAAGCCGTTTGAATTCAAGGAACTGCTGGCAAGGATACGCGCACTAATGCGTCGAAGGTATCAGGAGAAAAGTCCTTGTATTAAGGTCAAAGATTTGCGGGTCGACCTGGCGGCACAGCAAGTTTGGCGCGGTCGCGAGAAAGTTCAGCTTACGCCGAGGGAATACGCACTTTTGGAATACCTGGCCATGCGGGCCGGTCAAACCGTATCCCGCACAGATATATGGGAGCACGTCTACGAGTTCAACTCGGCCGCCTCCAGTAATGTAGTGGACGTGTATATTGGTTATCTGCGCAAGAAAATCGAACGTCCAGATAAAGCTGCTTTGATTCATACTGTCCGAGGCCGTGGCTATATCTTAGGAGCACAATCGTGATGCGTTCACTCCGGACTCGTTTACTTGTAGGCATAATTGGCGGCATGATGTTGTTGCTGCTCGCCTTCAGCCTCATAATTTACACGGTAATTCGTCGCGCACTGGTCAACCAGTTCGATGCGTCACTGGCAGCCACAGCCCGGATACTGGCGGCGTCCGTAGAATACGATGATGACGAGATTGAGCTGGAGTTAGATGTCCAAATGATGCCGGAGTTTCAAAGTTTGGAGAAACCCGCTTGCTACCAGTTCTGGCAGCACGACGGCACCGCGGTAGCCAGGTCTCCTTCATTGGGTACGGACGACCTTTTGCTCTTCGAAGGCTCTCTCGGCGTACCGGTTTTTCGAGCACTACATACGAGAAACGGCCAACCCGGACGGGCCGTTGGTTTGAAGTTCAAGCCGAGGACTGACGGCCGCGATGACGAACAACAACCGACAAAACAGCAGACACTCACCCTTGTAGTGGCTCGGGATGTAGGCGATTTGTACTACCACCTGCGGTTCTTACGCTGGCTCCTGGTAATCGCATCGGTCGGCACAATTGCTTTATCTTTGCTTGTTGCAGCCTTCGTAGTCCGACGGGGTCTTAGTCCACTGAATTCCCTCGCCGCCCAGATAGCCGCTATCAAGGAAGATGACCTAACAGTTCGAATCGGTAGTGAGAATATGCCCGCAGAGGTCATGCCCATAAGAAAACGGCTCAATGATTTGTTATCGCGGCTGGAAGCTTCGTTTGGTCGCGAGCGGCGTTTTACTGCCGACGTCGCGCACGAATTGCGCACGCCCCTGGCGGGAATGCGTTCCACTCTTGAGGTGACTCTGACCCGTATGCGCGACATAAATGAATACCAAGCGTCACTTTCCGATTGTCTGGCAATCTCCAAAAATATGCAAGCGATGGTAGATAATCTGTTGGCGCTCGCCCGCATCGACGCGCATCAGATGACCTTTCACCGTGACCGAATTCAACTGGCTGAGCTGGTGAATTCCTGTTGGCAAGCCTTTTTGGACAAAGCACGTGAGCGCAGCATCGTTTTTGAGAATCGCATCCCTGCCGAAATGAGCTGCCAATCAGACCGCGAGAGCCTGTCTATGGTGCTGTCAAACCTTCTGGATAATGCCGTCGAGTACAGCAACGAAGCAGGCCAAATCTGGACAACAACTCACCATGTGGGTGACCGGGTGGAAATCACTGTTGCCAATACCGGCTGCCGGCTCACCAACGAGCAAGTCTTGCAGGTATTTGACTGCTTCTGGCGAGGTGATTCATCGCGCACAGAAACAGGCGTCCACTGTGGTTTGGGCCTGGCGCTGGTTCAGAGAATCATCAAAGCGTTGGGTGGTCACACGGCTGTTGAGGTACAGAACGGCGGGATATTCACGGTACGACTGACCCTGCCGGACAGCCTACCGGCATAAAAATCCACAGGACTGCTTAACTGGTCAAACAACGAAATTTCTTGTCTGATTCTTAAAAAACCTTTGCAGCGGGTAAGCAAGCTGTTAATATGAATGTTCCTTCTCTTATTCAGCGCATAATTAAAGGGGCAGAAAATGAAAACATTGATAAGCACAAGGGCAAGAATAGACACATTGATGCTCGTGGGATTAGCGGTAGTGGTTTCATTGGGCTATGTCCGGGCGGGCGAGCAGGCACGGTCGTTTGAGCCGTTTGTCTGGCGTTCGGAGCCGCCGGCGGATTGTCCCTTCGAGCAGTCCAAAGAGCTTGTCGGCATAGAATTCATGGGCGTGCACAGCAACTACAAGGTCGCCGACACCTTTTACCCATCCTGGGCGGCGGACGGCAATCTTTATTCACCCTGGACGGACGGATGGTGTCCCCGGCTCGATGGCGGACGCGAAGGGTCTTCCTCCAACGGCTACAAAGGGGACCGAACTCGCAGGCAGGCCACCACCGGTCAGGCCGTCATGATTGGGAATGACCCTCTCAACCTAAAGATTTACAGTCTCGGATTGACCAGAGGCGACCCTTATCCTTATGGTGGCCGCTATCCCTGCGGAAGTCTTGTCTATAATGGTGTGTGGTATTACGGTACCTACTGCCTGGCACCGTATGGAAGAACAAAGTATGGCGATACAGCTTATAACTGGCCGTGGCTTGGGCCTCTTGTGGGCTTTCGCACTTCAAAGGATTTGGGCAGAAGGTGGAAGGGCACACCGCACACTCCCGAAAAATCCCTCTTCGGCGAGACCGGAATGTGGGCATACCCGGTCAAAATCGGCTCGCCACACTTTGTGGACTTCGGTAAGAACATGGAACATTCGCCGGACGGCAAGGCCTATCTGCTGGGCCACGGTGCCGTCTACCCCGACCCCAAACCTCGCTTTGCCAACCTCAGTTGGATAACCGGCGACCAGATTTACCTGGTACGTGTTGTGCCCTCCATCGAGAACATTAACGACAAATCCAAGTACGAATTCTTCGCCGGACACAATACCAGGGGCGAGCCAATATGGTCTAACGACTTCAAAGATATCAAGCCGCTGCTGGAATGGAACAACAATATGGGTTGTGTCACCGCCACTTACGACGCACCGCTGAAGAAATACCTGATGTGTGTGACCGATGGCTGGCTGACATCTGCGAAAATGCATTCTTACATCCTCGAATCCGATAGGATTACGGGCCCCTGGAGGCTTGTCAGTTATATGAAGGATTTCGGCGAGCAGGGTTACTTTCTGAATTTCCCGTCGAAATTTATCAGCGAGGACGGCCGCACGTTGTGGCTGTGTTACTCGGCGAATTTCGCACGAAACTGGCACGATACAAAGATAAAGTCCAATCCGCCGGGCAGCCGCTACGGCCTCGTTTTGCAGCAGGTGAAGCTTTTGGATTCAGCAATGTACAAACGATACAAGCGAAAGGGCAGGAACCAATAATCAATACCTTAAACTCGTGGGTAGCTGCCCAGATAATGCGTTTTGGGCAGGCCGCCTGTCAAAGGCATTGCGTATTCGATAAAGGCCTCTGTTACGCCGTTGCCTTCGGCGTTAATGAATTCCTCGGGCATAGATTTTGTCTTCTCAGCCACGTTGCTAAGCTCGGTGCGGAACAATTCAACAGCGTAATCTGCGCCGCTGCCGAGTCTTTTTATTGCGACTGAGCCGCTGATTTCCTTCATAGCGTACTGAACGGCGTGCCAGCCGCACCATCGCGCTTCTTTGGCATCGACTTGGGAGCGCACGCCTGGAAAGCTCCTTTGCAGATACCCGAACGTATCAGCCCGAACACGCTTTACACCTAATTTACTCTTGACCTGTCCGGCTAAGAAATCAGCTAAAGCGCCTGTGCCAGATAGTTGTACATTGCCGTGCGCATCGGTTTCTACACCCTTTGCTAATTTTTTGGCCCAGGTGACACCGTCCGTATCGCAGATTCCCTCGCTGACTGTAACCACACATCGTCTCAGTTTCTTGTAGACGCCATCAGCATCTCCGACGAATTTATCCATTGAAATGCCCCTCTCGGGAAGGTATACGAGATGGGGCCCGTCGTCGTCTCTTTGTTTGCCCAAAACAGAAGCGGCGGCCAAAAAACCTGCGTGCCTGCCCATAATGCAATCAATTTTTATACCCGGCAGGGCACGGTTATCCATGTCATCACCCATGAGCGCACAGGCAACAAACTTCGCTGCCGTCCCGTACCCGGGGCAGTGGTCCGTAACAAGCAGGTCATTATCTATCGTCTTGGGAATATGAAAGGCCCGCAGCTCATAGCCGACCTCGGCAGCCATCGTGTTGATGATATTAGCCGTGTTTGCCGAGTCGTTGCCGCCGATGTAGAAAAAGTATCTGATGTTACGCTTTTTGAAAACTTCAAATATTTTGGCACAGTATTCGGCGTCGGGCTTGTCCCTGCTGGAGCCAAGTGCCGAACACGGTGAAGCGGCCACTTGCTCCAGTGTCTCTGCTGAGAGTTTCGTCAAATCGATGAAATCTTCTTTAACTATGCCGGCAACCGCGTGGACTGCCCCGTAAAGATTTTCGATCTCCGCATGTTTGTTGGCTTCCTCGATAATCCCGACCAGCGATTCATTTATCACTCCGGTCGGCCCGCCTGACTGCCCGACCACCGCATTTGCTCTTGGTGCACCTGCCATTCCTTAAACTTCTCCATCAAAAATTGTTATGTTAACCTTCTTATCTTATTCCCGAAAAAGGGGGAGCCCACTATCTTGTTGTCCGCGTGAAGCGAACCACGCCCGCCACTTGGCGGACATAATATCTTATTTCGTGTACGGTTCAAATTCTTCGTTATACTTTGTCATACTCTTTTCTATATGTTCACGAGTATACCTGTCTCCGTGGCCAATTTCCCTGCGGACTGTGTCATATCGTCTCCAGGCAGTGTCTGCCTCTAATCCCCCACATAATTTCATCAGCAACACCGATACGTTCATTGCATGGAAATCATCCGTCATACCACCCTTCTTCCTATATTTTTCGAATACCGATTCCTGTTCTCTAACAACCTTGTGGATAAAATCTGTAAAGTTCTCTGTAAACTTCTCTGTAACATCACTCACCTTCGAGTTTCGTAAAGAATATATCTTGAGGTATTGCGGCGAAGACGCAAAGCAGTTCCCATAGTAAGCCCATTGATGCAAAATCAGAATTTCTGCCACCCCATCATCGTCCATATCTTTGAAAGTATATGGTATGTCACCTGGGAAGAAAGTTCTTAAATACTCGTTTTTCGTTCCGAGTTGGTGGCCGTAGTAGAATATGTGAAATTTATTTATCTTGGAATCGAAGACAATCAGCTCACAGACGCCATGAGCACCTCCCGTCCAGCTTTGAAATACCAAATCCTCTTCAGAATCACCTGTTAAATCAAGAAATTCTTCAAAATAGTACAGAGCGCCAGGTTTCGTCAGGGTGCGAGAGTACTTGTTATGCTTGACTGTTAAAATTCCTTCGGCAGGTTTTCCATCAATGATAGGTGCTAGCGAAGGCCAATTTTGAGTCTTAATAACATAGTTGCCGTGCCTAATGACCTTGGTCACCTCCCGTTCAGCACGTTCACCCAAAGTCATCTCTGATTCTGAGCCACATCCTGTCGTCAACAAACAAATTACTATTACCAGAAGCCTCATGGTAACCCTTTGCCTGAATTCAGTAAGGTTTCATTATATGGGCACAACGTGGAGAGGCAACAACAAACAAAAAACAACAGAGCAAGTCAGCAGTTGCAAGTTACTTGGCGCCTTGTGCTCTTTTGTTCTTGTGGCTTATTTGACCTCAAACTCGCAGCCGGGCGTCAGAAAGTACAGCCATTTGCCAAGTAGCCTGGTTCTCAGGATTGTCCTCGCAGCTCTGGCGTAGAGTTCCAACTGCCGGCGATAAAGCTCAGCCCGCTGCGCAATTTCTTCGGCGGTAATATTGTCCGTTTTGAAATCTATAACAGCCAAGCCTTTCGGCGTCTGAATCAGCATATCGATTATGCCCTGAGCAATAATTAGCTCGTCGTTTGTGACCTTGGGCCCAAGCGTTTGTCGCTCGTGACTCGAATCGCTAAATTCGGCAGCAGGCATAGAAAAAGTGAATGGCCATTCGCGCCAAACGCGATTCTTGTCACTGAGCACCATCTTTCCGAGTTGGCTATGAAAAAACGTCACTACCGGTTCCGCATCGATGCGCCGGGCGACAGTTTCGGTTATAGCACCGTCGGCCAAGAGTTTTTCTTTGGTTCTTTCAATTGCGTCTTTATTTATGGGCTTGGCCAGATCAAGCCTGGAAATTACCAGATGCGTGGCCGTGCCGATTAGCTGGGCATCGACAGTCACAGCCGGCTCCGCGGACAAAACTGGCCTGGGCTTTCGCTCCAAAGACCTGGAATAATCCATTCTGACAAACTCATCGTCGCGATGCGTCATCTGTGTCACCGACTGTTTGGCTGGCAAAAGCGGTGCCTGCCCAAACTGATACTGCCAGGCTAAAGACTTTTTAACTTTTGAGAGCAACTTTCCTTCGGATTGCTTGGCCTGCCGTTTGGCTGGAGAGCACCTGGGCTTGCGTGACTTGTTGACCTTTAGTTTGCGGACATCACTGGATAACTGCTTTAGTTCTGTTTGTCCAAAAAGCTTTAAGCTGAACAAATCATCATCGAAAGTTTCATCTGCAAAACCGGTCTCGAACGCATCGTGCAGATTTTTCTGGTCGCAAAGGCCGTAGAGAACCCACTCAAGCGGACTCTGGCAGGAGCGAAGCTGCCAATCGGGGATGGGCTTATTGTGGAAGAGAAAGCCATTGCAAATATTATCCCGGCAACTTCTTTGCTTTTGCGAAGCAGTCAAAACAAGTCGCTCCCTTGCCCGCGTCATTGCAACGTAGAGGATACGCATCTCTTCCGCCAAAGCTGTTGAGAGTTTCTCCTCTGCGATGACCTGATGGGCAAGGGAACTTAGCTTGCTGTTTGACCGCCGGTCGATAATTTGCAGGCCAAGAGTATTACCGACGTCGGCGAGGCAGTCATCCTGAACGTCCCTTTTGTTGAACCTGCTTTCCAGCTCAGCCAGGAACACGACCGGAAACTCAAGTCCTTTGCTTTTATGAACGCTCATAATGCGCACGGCGTTGCCGGCGGCAGCCTCCACTTCGGCAGGCGACCAATCCTGGCCGGCCTTCTGAAGCTTTTCGATAAATTCAACGAAGCGAGTCAGCGAAGGTATCCCCGCACTGCTGGCAAAACCCTCGAACTGAATCGCTCGCTCGTGCAGTTTAAGAAGATTGGCCCTGCGTGCCTGGCCGTTGGGTAAAGCCGATACAAACGACAAAAAGCCCGTTTGCCGATAGATTTGCCATATCAAATCAGCCAAATTCCCGCGTCGGGCAATCGTCCGCCACTGCTCAATTTGCTCGAGTATTATCGTTAGCTTCTCAGCCAACTTCACATCCTGTCCGCTCTCACAGTATCCGACCACGCAATCGTAAAAGCCTTTCGGCTGCTCGTCTGTTTTGTTGTGGATTTTTATTTTTGCCAACTCGGTGTCACTGGCCTTAAAGAGCGGGCTTCGCAATACGGCAGCCAGTTCAATGTCGCGCTGGGGATTGTCCAGGACTTTTAGCAGGCACAGCATGTCGCTTATTTCAGTTGCCTCAAAATAGCCTGCTATCGCCTGGCAGCTAACAGGCACACCGGCCAGGCGAAACACATCGACATAATCGTTGGCCTTTTTGGCCAGCGAGCGCATCAGTACCACAATGTCACGGTATTCGACGTCCCTAAATTTAGCCTCCTGCTTATCGTATATCTGAAACTCCGGCCTGCCTGTCTCCGCCCCAACCATTTGCCTTATGCGTTGAGCAATCATCATGGCCTGGCGCTGCCGGCCGCTGACAATATTCAGATCTTCCTCGCCAGTTGATGCTTCTGCGTGCTCATCCGGTGAACCATCACCTTTGCTCTGCTCATCGATAATATGAAACTCGACAACAGGTTTTTTGTCGCCTGTCGCTGTGCTTTTGGATGTATCTATGATTGCCGGTCTCAATCTGGCCGAGTCGTCGTAGTCGATGTCTGCGAAGGAGCTGGTCATTATCCGGCCGAATATCCTGTTAACAAAATCAAGAATTCCTTTGGCCGAGCGAAAGTTAGCGTTTAGGTCAACGCGCAAACCCTCTGGCGTTTTTTTCTGGTCAGGCGAGGCTAACTTGAGCTCCTTTAGAAAAATCTTAGGCTCAGCCCCGCGAAAGGCGTATATGCTCTGCTTGATGTCACCTACAACGAAAACGTTGTCCTCGGAGCTAACCAAGTCAAGTATGGCCTGCTGAACGGGGTTAATATCCTGATACTCATCAATAAATATGTACTTGTACTTCCGGCGAAGTGCCAAAGCTGTTTCTGATGGTTGCGGTTTCTCCTTCGAAGAGCCTTCGTCGGCCAAGAGTTCCAGGGCATAGTGTTCGAGGTCGGCAAAATCGAGACAGTTAACCGCCCACTTCGCTTGGCCATACAGATGGTCGAATTGCTTAACAAGTTCAATGAGAATCTTCGTCTGCCGGCCGGCGGAGCCGCTGACTCTATCAAGATAGTCGGGATTTAATACCGCCAGCTCCGAAAGTGACATGAACGAGTCGAGGGCTTTTCTTACAGCTTTTTGTATAAGCCCGGCGAGCACATCCGGCAGTTCTTTGGGCTTATAAACTCTCGGCCTCTTGAAGTTACGTATCTCTTCTGCGCATTTGTCCCAATCGCCGGCTTTCAAAAGTTCGCAGCACTCTTCCACCGGTTTGATAAAAGTCTCTTCACACTTTGCAGTCCAATCGCCGTCTGGGCACTTGTCTTTGTAGAGTTTCTGGGTGTGGCGAAGCTGAGCAAGGATTGCCTGCAATTTGTCGGTGATGATTTGCTTTTGTTTCTTGCCGAGCTCGGCTGTGGCAAGATTGGTGACTTCCGCAAGCGCAGTGGTGCGTTCGTACCACTTTTGACGCGAGACTACGCCGTCCAGGAATTCACTTAGGGCTGTTATCTTTGTGGGAAAACCATCGGCCGTGCGCAGGTCCCGCCTGTGGAAGAGCTGCTCCAAGCCCTGTGCCAAATTGCTCTGCTGCCAGGCCCAGTCGATTGTCTTTTCAAGGGCTTCGGCTTTGAGCAGTTTCGCTTCGTCGGCGTCGATTACGCGAAAAGCCGGGTCAAGGCCGAGCTTATAAAAATGCTCGGTGATAAGCCGTTTGCAAAACGAATGTATCGTGCTTATATCGGCGCCCTGCAGGAGCATAAGCTGATGGCGAAGGTGCGGGTCGCCGCTTTGCAAAAATGCATCCGTCAACTGCTCTGCGATTCGAGAGCGCATCTGCTCCGCAGCCGCATCGGTAAAGGTCAATACCAGTATGCTCCAGACATTAGGGCAGGCTGACTTGTCTGACACAATATCGACGCATCGGCCGGAAAGCACCGCCGTCTTACCTGTCCCCGCCGAGGCGGTCACGAGAACGTCGCTGCCGCGTGCGCCTATTGCCCGCCTCTGCTGCTGCGTCCATTTAATCTTCTTCTCAGCCATCGGTCGCTTCCATTTTCTCAAGGATTTCAACTTTACTTATCGACACCAAAGGGTTGTAGTCGTTTATCTGCCAATCGAATCGGCAGACAGATTTGTAATCGCAAAAACCGCACGGCGATTCGGTGCCGAGTCTGTAGGGCTTGACGTCAATCCTGCCGGAGAGAATTTCCTCGGCCAACTCAGCTATTTTTCGCTCGGTGAATTTAAGGACTTTTTCAAAATCGTTAGGTTTTAGTGCCCCGCTTTTGCCGTAGTCGCCGTATTGATGGTCTTTCTTGGAAATGTGGAAGCTGTAAAATCTACTCCAGCCGGAGCCTGTTATGTTGTCAAGCTGCTCATAGATTTCCCCGTTGAATATGCCTTTGGCCTTGTAATTGAAGGTTTCGGCTCTCTGCGGCAGTTCTTCGAGCGCGGCAGATGCGGGGCTGACTTCGACCGGCATATAGAATGCGCCCGCTACGTTTTGAATCTTGAATTGCGAGCCGGATGAATTACCAACAGCGAGCATATAAATCGGAAGCTGCATATCAAGTCCATAACAGAGCTTCGACCAGCTAAAGGATTTGTCCCTGCGCTTGTAATCAAAAACAATCGCAGCTTTTTCACTGTCGGACTTTGCAATATCAATCCGGTCTATCTTGCCATCTACAGACAGCACCCGGCCATCCGGAAGGGAAAGCTCATATCTGCCGATTGTGTCACGAGCATGCTTTACTTCGCCGAAAGCAACCTCAGACAACTGGGGCCTGAACTTTCCAGCCCGGACCATTTGTGCAATCGCCAGGACGCAATCTTCGAGAAATTCGCCGGCAGAATGAATAATAAACGCGTTATGAGCAGAATGGCGTACAAAGTTTGAGACAAACGCGTTTGTCTGGACGAACTCTCCAATTTGTTTTCTCAAGAGCCTTAGAAGCTGCTCATCCTGAACTGTTGCGAAATCCTTTTTTTCAGCATTGAGTCTCTTTAGCAAACGGTCCAGAACACAATGGTAGAAAACGCCCAAATCCAGCGGCTCAAACTTGAATTCCCTGCGCTCCTTTAGCTTGAGAATGTATCGGGTGAAATATTGATACGGACACGCAGCAAACATACTCAATCTTGTCGCCGAGCTTTTTATCTGTTGGCCGAAAAGCTCTTTGACTATTCGTTTGTCCAGTTCAGCACGATTATCATAATTTATCGCCGAAAGAACAGTTGAGCCGAGTTCTGCAAGCTGTTTATCAGAACAGATATCGTTCAACAGTCCGCCGAGTTGATTTTGAGAAGTCTTGAGCGAGTCGCGGGTGGTGTCTTTGCCGAGTTCGCTGCAGAGCAGACCGGCAAGCTCGCTCTGGGTGTGAAGCTTATCGACGTCAATCGGCCGGCCGGCAATTGGTTCTTCACTCAGATTTTCAAACAAGGATTCGAGATTGTCTATAAACTGCGAGCGAGGCACAGGGCTGCCTTTGTCATCAGCCAAAGGATACGTGACACACAAAAACTGTGATGGCCGGGTGAAGGCAATGTAGGCTAAGTATTGGCGTTCAGCTAATGTCTGACTTACCGTTGCCGAGAGGTCAAAATCCGCCGCCTCGGCAGCCCTGCGGTCGTCCTCGGTCAATATGCTGTCAAAAGTCACCGGAACCGGAAACTGCCTCTGGGTCGCACCTATCAGAAATACCGCCTTTAAATCAGGATGCCGGCTGCGCTCAATTGAGCCGACGAGAACCTGGTCCAGAGTCGGCGGAATAAAAGCAAGAGTCATTTGTGAAAAAGCCGAATTGAGAATCGCAAAATAATCCTCGCACGTCATCTGCCGGCCGGTAAAGACCTCGACAAGCTCGTCAAATATATTTATGAGCTTATCGTAAAACTGACGATTCTCATCAACGGTCGTGTAATCGCCGGCCTCGGCAGCTTCTTCAATCCAGCCCGCAACTTTCTTGCGTACTTCTAAGCTCTCGAGGAAATCAAAAATAATCCGCACAAACTCTTCAGGTTTGATTGCTTTTTTCGGATTATCACAGGGACAGAGCTCATCCCGCAGTTCAAGCAAAGGACCGCTGACTTGGAGCCGGAATTCGTTTATATGCTGCTCGTCAAAGTCTTCATCATCTTCACTTGTGAAACGCCATTGGCTCTGGCTTTGCCAGTCGCCGGCGTTTGCACCAAATGCAATGCAGTAATTTTCCAGAAGGTCTACATCGCTGCTCTCGACCGGCACCAGAGTCGTCTTTAGATAAGCAAAAATGTCACTGTGTAAAAAACCGCCGGTAACGACTTGCAGGGCCGAACTAATAAGCTGAACGACTGGATGCTGGCTAAGTGACTTTCGCCTGTCAATAAAAAACGGTATGTCGTAGTCGTCAAAATACGCCCTTATGTAGTGCTGGTACCGCTCTATATCCGATGCGATGACCGCAATGTCACGGTATCGATAATCTTTCTCTTTGACTAATTCGAGTATCTGCCTTGCAACGAATCGCACTTCTGCGCGCGCATTCGGTGCCGATACAACGCGAATATTATCCGATGCAGGAATTTTTTCAGGTTCGAATTCGAACATATTCCGCTCGATATGGGCAAGCTGCCGGCACGAAGTGAATCTAACCGCACTCTCCAGAATTATTGGCTCAGCCAATTGAAGTTTACATTTTCTGACTATCTCGATGAGGTCTGTGTATGTTCTTTCAGTCGGGTTGAAAATACCTACGGGGTCAATGTTCTCGGCATCGGGATTTGTCAAATCGAGCTTTGACGGGTCCAGACAAAGCGCAACTTGCGCATCTGCAACTACCTTGAGCAGTTCAGCTAAGATTTCAAGTTCGCTGGTCGTGAAGCCTGCAAAGCCATCAACCCACAGCTCAGCACCTTTGACAAAGTCTGCTTCAGCGACTGCCCGGCGGACCTCGGCCAGTTGAATATCGGGATTGGTAAATTTGCCCTCGATGGCCTTTAGATATTCTCCAAAAATCAGGCTGATGTCGGCAAATTTCAACGCAGTCAAACTATTGTGCTCATCTTTCTGCAATTCCTTCAAGAGTTGGTCTATATCCTCCGGCATTTTTGCATACTGGTGGAGTTCGCTGATAGTCTGCGCCAATTGTCGACCGAGGCCGGGCCGACCTGCTGACGAGCCGAAGGCTTTCAATTCGCCGCTCTTGTCCCGCAAAATTCTCTGCACTATCATTTGTTGGCCGATACGTGTCAGGGCCGGCCTGGCAGTATTCTTGCCCAAAAGTAAAAATTGCAGACGGTCGAACGAAAGCACATGCAATCGGTGATAGCCGGCTATTTTCTTGTCAGCCAAAATCGCACGCTCGGCCTGGTACGTGGCCTGTTCCGGAACAAGCAGAATCAGCGACTGCTCTCCCGGCTCCAGCAACGCATTGACAATCGCCTTTATGCAATGGCTGGTCTTACCCGTACCGCTTCTGCCAAGAATAAACTGCACTGCCATAGAAATTTATCCTGGATTTGAGTTTACTTTTCCCCCTTTTTACCATAAGTGGTGATGGTTTTCAATTTGCTTATATTTTCGCAGCCGGGAATGCAGGACTCTCTCAAAATTCGAAGTCCTTCTCTGCTCTCTGCCGCTTTAGCGTGCTTCGTCGCTTCTTTTCCTCCAATCGCTTCTGCTTTGCCCACTTCGGCACTTTTGTCTTTCTCCGCACCCGCTTCTTTGTAAGTGCCTCTCTCAATAATTCTGTAAACCGTTCAAGCACAACTCTGCGATTTGCCTTCTGCGTTCTGTATTTTTGCGAAACAACTCTTATCACGCCGTTCTTGTCGGCGCGTGTTGCAAGCTGTTTCAGTATCCGCTTTTTTTGCTCGTCGGAAAAGGCTGAGGCGTTCGCCACGTCAAAGAACAATGTCACCTTGGTGTTAAGCTTGTTCACATTTTGTCCCCCCGGCCCTCCGCTTCGGGAGAACTTAAAGACAAGCTCATCTTCGCGAATAAACAAGTTCTTTTTTATTTCAATCATCTATCAAAAGGTCAGGTAGCTGCTTGCTTTTCTGAGCCTGACACCGACCTTTCCCACGTCTTCAATGTGCCTTATGCGGTTTGTCTTGCGCCGTTCCAGAATGCGCTTCACCGTCACCGGCCCAAGTCCGGGTACTCGCAAAAGTGAAAACTTCGATGCTGAATTCACATCAACGGGAAACACTTCAGGATGCCTTCTTGCCCACGCTTCTTTGGGGTCGGTAGCCAAGTTAAGATTGCCGTTTTCGTCAAAGACGATATCCGATTCTCTGAAGCTATATTTACGAAACAGGAAATCCACCTGATACAGGCGATGTTCCCGCATAAATAAATCGCTCGGCTTTTCCAGCTCTACCCGTTCACCTGCGATAGACTCATCGCCGAGCCCTTTCTGGTAGGCGCTGAAGTACACTCTGTGCATTTTCAACCTATCATATAACCCGGACGTGTACTTGACGATTTCCGTATCCGATTCTCCCGCCGCCCCCACGATAAACTGCGTTGTCTGCTTGACTCTTTCGTACCTTGCCCCGCGAGCGGTCAGCCTGCTTATCAATTTTATTGGCTCAATGATATCGCTGAGATAATTTTTCCTGTTCGACAGTTTTACCAGGTGCGTCTCTCCCGGCGTTTCAATATTCAGCGACACAGTACTCGAAAGCGAGACTGCCTCCTCTATCGCAGCATCGCTGGCGCCTGGAAGAATCTTCAAGTGAATATAGCCGCGAAAAGCGTGTTTATTTCGCAATATTCTTGCCGTCGCGTTGAGTCTGTCCATTGCAGCGTCAGGCGAGCCGCATACGCCCGAACTCAAAAACAGCCCGAAAACTTCCCGCCGATTGTAATAGTCCAGAAATACTCTTGCAGCCTCTTCCGGGTTCAAACTGCATCGCCGGACATCCATCTGTTTTCTGAGCGGACAATATTTACAGTCATTCGTGCACACATTAGAAAGCAGCGTCTTAAACAGTATGCTTTTGCCGCCGTTCGGCAGTGTCACCGGATATATCCATTTTCCATCGCTGCCTCGCCTTCGGCCTTCTTCGTTACAAGTGCACGCGCACGCCAAGTCATACTGCGCATCGGCACTGAGTATCTCCAGCTTCTGACGAGTATCGGGTTTGCTAATAAGGCCAACCATAAAACCACCGTCCCTGGTATTGATTCTCCCCGTGCCGGATTATATTACATTGCCCGCAGATTCGCAACATCAAAAGGCCAACGCACTCAAACCATAAACTAAGGTCTTAGCAGCCTGCAAAGATTAATCGTCAACTGCTTGTCAAAGTAAGCTTCAGAGCCCAATCGGTATCGGACTTTGCCAAATTGCCTGGAAAGTTCGGCAGGACAATTTTACCCTCCCCATCAGTAACAAAAACTTCCTCATTGAGCCACTCGCCGTTGCGAGTGTCAAACCAGCGCAACGTGTATTTGCCGTTGGGTATCGCACCGGACACAGTCGCTCGGTCGCAGTATTTTTCGAAGTAAACCAAGAATAAATCCTTGTTAGCTGTGCGGGAACAATAGGCCCATCCCACACATCCATCCCATCCGGAATGTCCTTCGGCTTTCGACTTGTTAGGCCGGACCAGTTCTACCCGAGGCTGCAACTGTTGATAGTTGCGGCCTTCGGACAGAACAAAAGTTCGCAGGTGTCGCATTTGGTCGCCCGACGGCCATTTTATGGCGTCCCAAATATGAGGCTTGTCAACATCTTCGACCTCTCCCGCCCACATTGCGCCGCCTTTTGGCGCCCTGTCACCGGCCCCGTAAATATGGCCTCCGTAGCCACCGGAGAGCACACTGCCGTACATATGCGAACGGCAATTTAGGCCGGATTGCTCGGAACCACCTGCTGCTCCATGCATCCCTGCGTAGTAAGGCTCACCGTTGATACTCGGCAACGGCGGTGAGGCGTTGAAAATTTCCGTCAGATATGAGTAGCTCTTATGGCGGTGTGAGTTACCTATTTGATGAAACGTAATCCACTTTGAGTTACTTCTGTGGTCGAAGTATTCCAGTGATGAACCTGCAGGGTTGCAGCCTGCCAGTGTGCCAAAGGGAGGAGGACCATATTTTTCAATCACTTTGTTGGCAGCCAGGTTCCAATGCTCCGCCGCGAGGCTCTTGCGAGAATCAAAATGAATCGGGCTAAATAAGCAGATGTTGGCCTGATAACGACTCCAGAGGTACTGGATATATCGCGTGTAAGATTCGGGCCACGGGTAATACTTCTTCCACGCGGGCCCGATGTCACGCCGAGTTACCTCTATGAATGGTACAAACCCGTTGGCATTGAGGTAGTCAATTTTCTCATCGAGGCTCTGAAAATAGGCCGGGTTAATCTGCTCAACGTCGGGAAAATAATCCTCATAGCTCGGCACCTTTCCCGGAAAGGCAAATGCGCGATTACCTTCTTCATCGGTCATTTCCTTTGCGCTCTTGGTGCCGGCCTGCGGCCAGGCCGAACGCAACTGTGTCCCGTCGCTTGTATCGAACCTTGGGGGTTTATCATCATTGGCCCAGTTTGGAAACGCCGCAATCATCGCGATGCAATTGAATCTTTGTTTGCGCCGAAATTTCACATAATCCTTAAACCCAGCCTTCGGCCCAATAGGATGTTGCTTATTATCATCGTGCCATGGGTAGCGAAAGGTTCCAGCCGACCACCACGTGTCACCAAGAAGGAAAAAAGCAGTGCCGTCGGAGTATTCAAACGCGTGACCGTTTGCAGATGACTTGACCATTCCCCGTCGGCAGGGATTCTCTTTCTTGTCCGCTTCAGACCAACTCGTGGCAGTAAATTCACCTGTTTTGCCGTTTAGACCTGAATCGGTTTGATTGGACCCGCTCTTCCATGTCCACTTCCCGGCAGCAGTAGCCAAGAGACGTACGCGGAAGGTATTGCCGCCGTCCCAGAATCCATAGCAGCGTTTGTTGAATCCAGGCCCTCTTAAGTCAACCCAGACCACGACGTCCCTATAGGGATTCTCATAGGCTTTCTCGGCGCGCAATGTAATTTCTACCTTCTCCCAGACATGATAAGTGTCAGCGCAGCCTGCGGCTAATGTTCCCAACGCAACACCGATGACTGCAAACAAAGTCAAGACACATGCTTTGCGGCCTCCTGACCGCGCCGTTGGAAATAGCATCTCTTTGTCCACAGTCACTTCCCTGCCTTGTACAAGTACCTACAAGTCGTCCGAAACCGCTTGGTTCAATTGCTCACCTTCTAAGCGAGCCACCACGGCGGTGCCACAGGCATCTCCCCATACGTTTACCGCCGTTCGCAGCATGTCCAGCAGCCTGTCTACCGCTAAAATCATTCCGATACCTTCAAGCGGCAGGTTCACCGCCTTTAGCACAATGACCATCGTGACAAGCCCGGCCCCCGGAATCGCCGCGGCCCCTATAGATGCCAGTGTTGCCGTGAGCATAATAATCACCTGCTGCCAGATAGTTAAAGGTATGTTATAAGCCTGAGCAATGAACATTGCGGCTACCGCTTCATACAAGGCTGTGCCGTCCATATTCACCGTAGCGCCCAGCGGCAGCACAAAGCTGGCCACCTTATTCGATACGCCCGCGTTTTTCTCAACGCAGTCCATCGTAATCGGCAGCGTCGCGGCGCTGCTCGCCGTACTAAAAGCCGTTGCGACCGCACTGAATACGTCCCTTATGAATTTCAAAGGAGAATACCGCCCGAAAATAGACAACAGCGCCGGCAGTGTCACTATGGCGTGAATACCAAGCCCCACAACCACCGTAGCCATATATAAAATCAGGGGTTTTATTACTCTCAGCCCCATTGAACCTATCGTGTAGGCCATCAGCGCAAACACCCCAAAAGGCGCCAAGCGCATAATCCAGCCGGTTATCTTCATCATAACGCCGCTAAACGCATCAAACAGAAGTGCTAATCCCCGACCTTTTTCCCCAACGCTACTTATGGCGACACCCAAAAGGAGGGAAAAGAATATGATGGAAAGCACTTTGTTCTGCGCCATCGCCGCGAACAGATTCTCCGGAACAATATCTTCAACAATCGAAACCGCCGAAGGCGTCTCTCTCTGCGCCAGCTCAACTGCTTCCTCCTTCCCCATTTTCACACGAGCCCCGGGCCTTATCACATTAACCAGAATCAGTCCGACAAGCACAGCCAGAAGTGTGGTCGCCGTGTAGTAAATAAAAGTTCGAAGACCAATCCTACCCAGTTTGCGGACGTCACCAAGACTTACAATACCGGCCACCATCGAGGCAAGAATCAGCGGTATAATTATCATCTTGAGCAGCCGAATAAATATGTCGCCGACGATCTTGATATGGACGGCCTTCTCTCTCAACAAAAGCCCAACCACCACCCCTAATACAATGGCGATAAGAATCTGGCTATGAACCTTTAATTTCAAACGCAACTCCTTAAATTTCGCAAACAGGATAATCTATTTCAGCCCCTTCATCAACAGGGTGGAATTCTTTCGCATCATTTGAACAATCTATCCGTTTCCACTAACAATTCTCCGGCTTTTTGCTCAACTTGGTCCCAAATTGTGCCGATTCCATATTTGAGACCAGATAAAATTTAATTTACTTAGGCCAGGAGAGATAAAATGGCGATCCAAGATTACTCGGACAATATCATTCTCGTCGAATTACCTGCTGAGCCGGAAATCAGACAGGAACTCGACAAGGTAATAGAAATTGTCGGCCAAAGAACCGACTGCGACGTGGCCGTCGACCTCTCCAACGTGGACATAATGACTTCTCTGAGCCTTTCCGGCTTTATACAGCTTTACAAGCTCCTGACCGACTCCGGTCGCAGGCTCGTTTTCTGCAACACCTCCTCCGTAACCAAGAACATCTTCCGCGTTACCTGTTTCGACGGCATCTTCGAGTTTATTGACGACAAATCCGATGCCCTGGCAAGCCTCGAGCCCGTGGGAAAATCCGAACCGACCGGCTGAAAAACCACGTCCGCTGGGTACCGGAAGGTTCACTTTTCCAGTTCTTGCTTTTTGATAAAATTCCACTTCTTAATTTACGTTCCGCTTAGACGTCAGTTTTGCTCAAAACATCCGGTTTTGGGGCAAAAGAGCCGCTATGCAACAATATGTTATAGTGCTTTGTTCACAGTTGACATATCAGGAGGGCGGCACCGTCCTTGACATTCTACTGTCAATCAGGTACATTTGTATTATAAGCAGGAAAGGTGGTGGAAAGTTTGTTCTTGTTTCCTGCCAAGCTTTCCCGAAAAAGCGTGGTTTTTGACTAATCCAAAGCAGACGAAAGTTTGGACAGTCAAACCCATTTTATTGGGCAGAAGAGCAAAGGATTGGGAGGGTAAAGATGAGAAGATTAGCGGTAATCTTGGCTGCAATGGCGCTCATCACAGCTGTTCCCATAGGCACCGTGGCAGCCAACCCCAACATCGGCGGTGATGCAGTTCACGAAGAAGAAGTGTACTTTTCCGCAGGTGATTGGAGTATGACAGCGTATTCCTATGTCTATGACGACACAAGCACGTTAGTACCTGACCTCTTCGAAGGGTTTTCCGGACTTGACCCGGGTGAAATGCTGTTTGTGTATTTGCTCGAACCCGCCGGTACCCCTGGGGTGAACCCTTCGATAAGCTATTTTGCCATTAACAATGAGTACCCGCAACTGGTTTCCATCTATAGCGTTGGTTGGTCTACTCGTGTTGTGCCTGTAGGGTACAGCGGGGCTAACCATCAGGAGCCATTTGTATTCACGTATAGTGGTCCTGTTGAGGCTACTGTTTTCAACTACACGGGCAATCCGTACGACACGACGTGTGAATTGGACCCCGGCGAGTATTCGCTGGTTTATTATTTCGCCCTTGCCGACGACTATGGGTCGGTACATGCAACCACGGACTCACAGGGACAAGGTGACACTCAGCTTGTCCCCGGGCCCTCATGTATAGTCGGATTCCGCCACTTTGCAACATTCGCCGCCCACTGGCTGGATGGGGACTGCAACGACCTGAACAACTGGTGCGGCGGGGCCGACCTGGACTACAGCGGTGCCGTTGACTGGGTGGACCTGGACCTGTTTGTTGGCGAATGGCTCAACCCTTGCCCAAATAGTTGGCCGCTATGATGAGAGCAATAAGTCATTACTGCCCGGCCTGGGTGTATTTGGTTTGGACCTTTCGATTGTGGATTTAGAATTGATGAAAGGGGCTGCGGTTCGCTCAGGATGACCTTTGCGATTGATTATTGATGAACAGTTGTTCTTTGAGAGTGGCGAGGTGGTCAGACGGCCCAGTCTTTGGAGCCTTTTATGAATCTGTTTTGAACGAACACGCCGATGGCTGTGGGTACCAGCAGAGCGACGGGCAGAAACCAACTTCGCTGAAAAAACAGTTCTTCAATGCGGTCAGCCATTTGCAGGTGGCGGTATAGAATCGCCAAGAAACCAACGACTATGAGGGCGCTGCCGCCGAAGCTGGTGAAGAGCATAATGGCGATTTTGAAAATAATAAAGGAAATCATACCGCCGGCAATAACGCCGGCGAGTGCGCCGGCCCAGATATATTGTTCAGGTAGTTTGAAGGCGTACCATATTCCGCCTGCAAGTATTCCGCCTGCGGCGGCACCCAAGATACTGACTCCCCATCGCATCATCGGCACGGAAAAGACTGCAAAAAGCACCATGCCTATGATGCCGAGCCAGACGCCATTGCCTCCTATAAGGCGTTGATTTGTAAGTACGCCGACAGATAAGCCAATGAGAGCAAAGCTTATTGTTACGAGAATTTTGAAGACCCGCCAGCCGTAGAAAAGACAAACTACGCCGAAAGACATAAAGGTCAATGCTTCAAGCCGGCCAAGGGAGGTAATCTGTTTCCAAATCAAGTCTATTGGTACGATTGCCCCTGCGGCTTGCGTGCTTTCGTCTGCGGCCCCAGCCGCCTGGGCGAGCACAGCTAAACAATCCATTGTTTTCCCCTTTAAATTTCGTTTCAGTTTTTCTCGGCGTGGCCTATCGATTCCGCCAATCTATGTGTTCTGCGTCAGGGTCTGCAGTGCTTCTCGCTCGCCTTTTTGTCCATGGTTGCCCCATTCTGGGTTTACAGAACAATAATTGCTCAAGCGTGCCGAAGGCAACCATTGCGACAAAGACGGCAGCAAAGAACGAACTTCTGCTGCTAATATAGTTTACAGGCCTGGTGCCTTTGTGCAACAACAACAGAATCATACCGGCAAAGACGAGTATCGTGCCGAGAGCCGCACAGCATAAAGCCGAAGTTGGGCGCCAAAGGTAAAATCCTGCCACCACAAAAATTATCAGGACGGCGGCTATTATTGGCCAGCAATATATGGGCAACTGTGAACAAGCGTGTTTTAATCCGTGACTGAAATCAGCTTTATGCAATTCGGCTGAAAGGAGAAAACTCACAAGCGCTGCCAAAGCTGCTGTCAGTATTGTGATAAATATCTGCTCGAAGATAACCGCTAAACAAGCGGCTACAACTGCTGCGGCTATTGCTGGTATGATGTTCTGGCCGATTATGAAAAAGGCGCAGATAGCGCCGGCTGCGGCGCCTACGATTGCGACGAGAAGTTTTCTAAAGCCGAGGCCGCCGAGCCAGACAAATAATCCGACCACGACACAAGCTAAGCCGAGCAGGACTGTAACTATGGGGCCCAAGCCTGCCGCGGCCCGTTCAAAATCGTGAGCGATTTCAAGCATAATTCGTGACTCGTGATTCGCTTAATTACCGTCAATTTGTGACTGAGTAAATACTAAGTCTATTATTACTTATTATCGGCCTGTCGGCACAATTTGCGTTAGATAGTTGGCTGGTTTGTGGATATGAGGCAGAAAAGAGGGGGTTTGCGCCAATAAAGGGGTTTTATTGCGGATGAGAGGAGTCGAACCTCCACGAGCCGAAGCCCACAGGCACCTGAAGCCTGCGCGTCTGCCAATTCCGCCACATCCGCGGCAAAGATAATATTAAGCAGTCTTGATGATATCGTCAAGATTTTTGGGACTTCGACAATCAATTGGGTTGAGAGGGTTGATTTCACGCTGCTACGTGCTACACTTTGGGAAAAAGAAACTGTTTTTCAGGAGGCAGCGCAAATGAAGCTCAAAGAAATCCTATGTGGGCTGTGTATTGGGTGTTTAGTGCTGGCGGGCTGCGGGCAAATGACGGTTCGGGTCGTGAAGAAGCCACCGAGCAACAGGAGAAACAGCTTTTATGTATCGAATCGTCCGCCTCTGGCGCCGAGTCCGTTTGTGAAACTGCCGATTGGCTCAATCACTCCCGAAGGCTGGCTTAGGCATATGTTGGAATTGGAGGCAGATGGTATGGTAGGACATCTGCCGGAGCTTAGCAAGTGGTGCAAGGCGGAAGGCAACGCGTGGCTGAGCCCCGAAGGCAAAGGGGACTACGGGTGGGAGGAGCTGCCCTACTGGCTGAAGGGATACGGTGACCTGGGATATGTGCTCAAGGACGAACGGATTATCAATGAGGCGCGGAAGTGGATTGAGGGGATTCTTTCAAGTCAGCGGGAGGATGGTTGGTTCGGGCCTCGTTTGAATCTGACCAAGCAGGGTGGCAAGCCGGACCTGTGGCCGAACATGATAGCACTTAACTGCCTGCAGTCGTATTATGAATTCACGGAGGACAAGCGGGTGCTGCCATTTATGACGAACTATTTCCGCTGGCAGCTTTCGGTTCCCGACGAGGATTTTCTGCCGAGGTCCTGGCAGAAGCGGCGGGCGGGCGACAACCTCGAAAGCGTTTACTGGCTGTACAACCGGACGGGCGAGAAATGGCTTCTGGATTTGGCCAGGAAAATCCATGAGCACACGAGCAACTGGACGGAAAAGCTTGCGAGCGGGCACGGTGTGAATATTGCGCAGTGCTTCCGGCAGCCTGCTGTTTTTTATATGCAGGCGAAGGACCCTAAGTTTGTGCGTGCGGCGGAGAGAAATTACGACACGGTGATGGGGCTGTATGGGCAGGTGCCGGGTGGTATGTTCGGAGCGGATGAGAACTGCCGGGAGGGTTACTACGGGCCGCGACAGGCGGCGGAGACATGCTCGATGGTGGAGTTTATGCACAGCTTTGAGATGTTGGTGAAGATTACGGGCAATCCACTGTGGGCCGACCGGTGCGAATACGTGGCGTTTAATTCCTTTCCTGCATCGCGGCCGGCAGACTTGAAAGGACTGCACTATCTTACGGCGCCAAATATGATTCAGCTCGACCGTCATAATAAGAACCCGGGCGTTCAAAACAAGGGCTGTATGCTGGCTTACAGTCCGTGGCTGTATCGGTGCTGCCAGCACAATGTTTCTCACGGCTGGCCCTACTACGCTGAGGAACTGTGGTTGGCGACACCCGACAACGGCTTGTGCGCATCGCTTTACTGCGCATCTGAAGTGAAGGCCAAGGTCGGAGATGGGACCACCGTGACAATACGGGAGACTACGGATTATCCATTCAGAGAGTATGTGAGATTGACTGTTTTGCTGCCTGACGATAAGCAGGTCCGCTTCCCGCTGTACCTTAGGATTCCGCGCTGGAGCAAAGGGACTAAGATAAAAGTCAACGGCAAGCCTATAAAGTCCACTTTGCCACCTCTTTCATACGCGGTGATTGAGCGCGTGTGGGCAGATGGTGACACTGTAGAGATAGAGTTTCCAGCTCAGATTGCGGTCGCAGTATGGGAAAAGAACAAGAACTCGGTGTCGGTGAACCGTGGGCCGCTGACCTTTTCTCTGGAAATCGGTGAGAAATGGGTGAAGTATGATGGGAGGCAGAGGAGTAGTGAAGAGCGGGTCATTGACGTGGTTACGAAGTGGCCCGGCTATGAGGTTTATCCGACGACGGCGTGGAACTACAGTTTGGTGCTTGATTCGGCGAACGCTGCGAATTCCTTCGAGGTTGTGAAGAAGCCAGGGCCGGTTGCGGACCAGCCGTTCACTCCAGAGACTGCTCCGATAGAACTACGGGCAAAGGCGAGAAAAATTCCTGAATGGAAGATGGACAGCCAAGGCCTTGTAGGTACACTGCCGGAAAGTCCGGTAACATCCGAAGAGCCGGTTGAGGCCGTGACGCTGATTCCTATGGGCTGCGCTCGACTTCGCATTTCTGCGTTTCCGGTAGTAAGCAGCAAGGCTGGTGCGAACGAGCGATAAATGCGCTGTTCCAATCGCAACTTATGAAGAATTGACCGGCACTTTAGACGTGCATAAGAGGCTGCAACCATTTTAACCATCATAGCCGTGAAGGCAATTTTGCCGCCAACACCGATTGTGCAGGGGCGAAGAAACAAAGCCCTGCTTCCAAATAGCACCAAAAGCGACATATTCAGCGAAACTGACCTGTGATCAAAATACTGTTCGTCCTATAAAGAGCATTTCGCGCTTATAAAAACGGGAAATTTTTTTGCTAAATGCCGTTTAGGAACCTCGATTGGGGTAGTAATTTTTTGGCTCCAGACGTTTTGTTCATTATATTTTATGTAGATTAGTGAGAAACGGGGCAGCCTCATCTGTAACCCATGTTGTTCTAAGCAGGGGAAGGGCTTATGTGGCTTGTCAGAAAAAAAACTTGATATGGTCATAGGTTGAGGTAGTCAAATGGAAACCGTACAAGACATCTCTAGTCCACCTAAAGCAAAAGGTGATCTCCTCTTCGGCGAATCACTCGTATCCAAAGGGCTATTGAGCCACAAAGAATTAATCGAAGCGCTAAGCGAACAGCGAGAACAGGGCGGGCGACTGGGCGAGATATTGGTGCAACTGAAGGTGCTGAGCGACGAGGCTGTTAGTTGCGCCCTGGCGGAGCATCTCTCGATGGAGTACATCCATTTCGATGATGTGGGCAAGATTGATATGAAGATTGCCCGGCTGCTGCCTGAGAACATCGCGAAACGATTTTGTATTGTTGCCATAGGTGAGACGGATAACAGAGTTGTGGTAGCTATGGCCGACCCACTTAACGTTATCGCCATAGATACAATCACGCTGAAATTAAAGCGACAGATTAAAGTGGCATTGAGTTCACCTTTCGAAATTCAGAAAGCAATCGAGATAATTTATCACGGTTCCGATGTGGAAGAGCAGAGCCTTCGGGACCTTGTGGAGCTTGAAGTCGGCGAAGAAGAGGAGCAGGAAGAGGAGCTTGAAGGTGATATCTCCGAGGGCTACATCAGCACGCAAATAGCGGCGACGAAGGCACCTGTTATTCGGTTTGTTGATTTGTTATTAAGCCAGGCGGTCAAGAGCAGAGCAAGTGACATTCATATCGAGCCGCAGGAACATTCGATGATGATTCGCATGCGAATTGACGGCATACTGCGGGACATGGTGCCGCCGGCGAGAAAAATGCAGGCTGCGGTGATTGCGAGGATAAAGATACTATCGCAGATGAATATTGCCGAGCGCAGGTTGCCGCAGGACGGCCGATTCAAAATGAAAACGTCCGGCAGAGATATAGACATGCGGGTTTCGGTAATTCCAACGATATACGGCGAAAAAGTGGTTATGCGAATTCTTGACACAGCGGGGGTGAGGCACGAGGTGAATCAACTTGGGTTCGAATCAAAACTTCTTAAAGAATTCAAGACCATATTGTCACAGCCGCACGGCATCATAGTCGTCACCGGCCCGACAGGCAGTGGGAAAAGTACTACGTTGTATTCGGCGTTGAATCACCTAAGGGACCCGGCGAAGAATATTACAACGGTTGAGGACCCCGTGGAATACCGTCTTGCCGGGATTAACCAGATTCAAATCAAGCCTGATATTAATCTTGATTTTGCAACGTGTCTTCGAGCAATCTTGAGACAAGACCCGGACATTATTCTGATAGGCGAAATCAGGGACAAGGAAACCGTTGAGATTGCAATAAAAGCAGCATTGACGGGGCATTTGGTTTTGAGCACATTCCACACGAACGACGCACCGAGCGCGATAAGCAGATTTATCTATATGGGCATTGAGCCGTATTTGCTGGGTTCGACACTGAATTTAGTGCTTGCGCAGCGGCTGGTGAGAAAGATTTGTGACCACTGCAAAGAGCCAACAACTTTGAAAGAGGGGGTCCTGAAGCGTCTGAAAATCGGCACCAAACAGACCAAAGACACCTTTTACCACGGCAAAGGTTGTAACGCCTGCGGCGGGACAGGTTATTTAGGCCGACTGCCTATATTCGAGTTTTTGGTTGTAGATAATGACATACGTGAAAAGCTTGTCGCCGGTGCCGGCGAATCGGAAATAAGAGCTACATCACGTGAAAAAGGCTATGGGGGACTGCTTGAAAACGGCGTGAGTAAGATATTAGAGGGCTTGACGACTGCGGAAGAGATCCTGAGGGTAGCGTTCACGGAAGATATAAAATCGTAATAACGCGAAACAGCTTTTCCAGATTGACCGCCTAAAGTGGCAATAGCCGACCACTGCTCAGAAAGAGTTGATGATTCCTCTCGTAGAAACCCAAAAAGGAGCGTTCCTGACATAAGGTGGTCAGATTCTGTGAAGGGACGACCCCATTTTTCATTAAACCGAGGGTTTTCGGACGCCGATTGTATATTGTTGTATATTGTTGTGGAAGAGGGACTGAATATATTTTTCCGTTGCGGGATTTGCGTATAAACCGGCAGTAGCCGAGAGTGCAGGTAAATGTGGTTTTGCTCAAGATTCTTAACCGGTGACGTGGACTGCTGAGAAGGTTCGATAAATGAAAGCTTATCAATATATTGCTCGGGACGCTTCGGGTCAGCGAAAAGAAGGCGCCAGACAAGCAGTTTCTTCAAACAACGTGCTGGCTTACCTTCGCGAGCAAGGTCTTACGCCCGTTTCCATCACCGAGATATCTGAGGCCCCTAAGAAGACGCGTCGCCCGATTTGTCAAAAACGGGTCAAATCGGCGGACCTGGCAGCTATGTGTTGGCAGCTGACCACAATGGTAGAGGGAGGAATTCCGGTCACGACAGCACTGGATACGGTTTCCGACGACGCGGAGGATGTGCAGCTTCGAGTAGTACTGCAGGAAGTTTTGCAAAAAGTGGAGAAAGGTGAGAGCTTATCGGACAGTATTTCAGAATTTCCGAAAGTATTCAACCGCATGTCCTGTGCTCTGATATTGGCGGGTGAGACAGGCGGTACTATGCCGACAGCGCTACGCAGACTGGCGGAGTATTTCGACAGCCGAGACAAACTAACAAAAAAGCTCAAGGCTGCAATGACTTACCCTATCTTTGTGATAACGTTTATTACCCTGATACTCGTGTTCATAATGACCTTTATTATTCCCCGCTTCCGAAAGATATTCGACCAGCTTGGCGGCGAATTGCCGGCTTTCACGAGGGCATTTATGGGCGTATACGATGGGCTGCGCCACAACCTTATTTATATTATCGGGACTGTAACGCTGCTGGTCATTTCCGTAGTTCTGCTTAACACAAAGACGAAAAAAGGTCATTATTTTTTCAGCAGGGTAACTCTCGTTTTTCCTTTACTCGGGAAGGTATTTAAGCAGGCCTTCGTGGCAACGTTTTGCAGAACGATGTCAACGTTAATTGCCGCCGGTGTTTCTGTGCTCGAGATACTTGAAATACTCTCTGAAATGCCCAACAACGATATTATAAGGTCTGCGATTGTAGAAACGAGGGAGCGTATAGTAGGAGGTTCGAACATCTCTTTGGGTATGGCGGCAAGCGGCTTTTTCCCCAAATTGTTAATCAAAATGATACAAGTCGGGGAAGAAAGCGGGTCACTACCCAAGGTATTGGATAGAACGGCGCAATATTACGAACGGAAGGTCGATACAACGATAACCAGTATGATGTCCTTGCTTGAGCCGATAATGATTGTGACGATTGGTGCGATTGTGCTGGTGGTAGTTCTTGCGCTGTATCTGCCGATTTTCTCGATGTCGGACGCGGCAATGTAAAGGCTACAGCAAAATAAAATAAAAGCTGAGTATTAAGTTGTTGATGAATTTGGTCGATTGATAATTTCAAGTGTGTAATTTTAGAAACATTTTTTAAGGAGAGATTGAGATGGCTACAAGAAAAGGTTTTACACTGATTGAGCTGATGGTTGTAATCCTGATAGTCGGCATTCTGGCTGCGGTTGCAGTTCCGATCATGCGTGGCCGAATCGATTCGGCTAAATGGTCGGAAGCTAACGCCTCAGCAGGTGCTGTCAAGACAGGAATCCGGGCGTACATAGCGGAGAAGGGGCCCAATTACGACTACAGCGGACTCATCGGGACGCTTGATACGCAAACCATCTACGAGGCGTTGGGGTTCGCCGATTCCGACCTTGCTGGTGCCTACTTCAATCAAGCAGATTACGAGATCACAGCTGTCGTGGCTGACCCGCCAAGCTGTGTTATCGAAGTTACTAGTTCGCACCTCCAAGGACCGACGGGTACGTATGAGTTGGAAGCTGACGGTGACTGGGTAAAACAATAGTCTGGTTGAAAAGACCTGACGAAGAAGTAAACCCCCTTCGTATAAGTAGGGGGACAAAGACTACGAGTGTCAAGAGTCGTAAGCTTGCGGCGGCAGTATACTGTATCGAGGTAGTGGTGGCTATGGCCTGAACGGTCATAGCCACTTTCGATTATTAGGCAACCCGTCAGCTTTATGACTGAGAGGCATAGGGTTTTGTAATTTTGGCGCTAATAATTATTGTTTAAGGACCGATAACACTGGCAGCTTTTTTTGCCTCTCATCTTTTTCGGGGTATACTTTAAATAGTAAAAGCCGGCATACTTCGCAGTTGACCGCTGGCAGGAAGAGCAGATAAGGGAGGAAGATTATGACTATTAAGCGACGCAAGTTCGGGGCGGCAGTTACTTTGGTCGAGGTAATGGTAGCGATGGTCATTCTGGCCATTACGGCCTTGGGTGGATTGAACTCTCAATACTACGCTGCCGTTCAAGCCCGAATAGCACACGCACAAACCAATACCACACGCATCGCACAACTGCTGCTCGAAGACTGGAAAAGTACCGGCGGCTCAGAAGACTATGACGCAGCCAGTTTGGGGTTGGGTTTTTCCGCGGAAATGCCCGTAGCGGCTAAAGGCGTTCCTTTGCCTGATGGTGTATACAGCATCACAGTTGATGAGGTGCCGATGGTGGTGGTGCTGCACTCGGTTGATGTTGCTTACGATGGCGAGGCCGAAGCAACACTCAGGCAGTTAACCGCTACCGTCGGATGGAGACGAGAACTGAGCGCAGATGTCGCTACTCGTTTAGAACAAATAATATCAGCGCATGTATCAGAAGCGCATATATCAGAAGCGCGTGTATCAAGTGTGGGAAACGCATTGGATGAGGTTACGCGCACCTCAGTCAGCATGACTACCTATGTCAGGATCGATGCGTCAGGAGGCTAAAAAAAGGAGGTAATAATCAATGCCCTGCAGACGTAGAAAAATTCGTTCTGGCGTAAGCATAATCGAGGTGGTGATTACTATGGTCATCTCCGCAATACTTGTATTAGTGGTTGGGGTCCTTCTTGTTAGCGGCCAACGGGCCTGGCACAAAACCTACAATTCCGCCAACAAGCGAATAAAACAGGATGCCTACGACATTATGGTTAGATTCAGCAGTATGGCAAGACAGGCCAATCGGCTGAATTACGTAATCTATGATATAACAGGCAGCACTTTTACCCCCGCCGGGCCGGTGACAGAGGACGTGGAAGAAGTGGTTTCGGGGGATGCTGTGGAGTTTAGATACTGGGATGTCGAGCTTGACCAGGACGATACCCACGAGTTGATGGACGTCACAAAAATGGCAACAGCTTATGTCCTTTTCTATATCGAGGGGGACAAGCTGAAAGTTGATTATGGTCCGTATCCGCCTGGGGCCATACCTGAGGGCGGAGGCGCCAAGAATAGCGCCGGTGTAACCACGACAGTTCTTGCCGAGAACGCATCTGCCGCTCGGGACGATGATGCCGGCGCTTTTAGCCACACAACCTTAAATGGCGTGGGACAGGGATGCGTAAGGATTAACTTAATCCTTACCGACCCGGAGGACGAGGACAGCATCGAGGTCAGGACGGCAGCAATGATGCGAAATATCTGGCCCAGATAAATAAATTGGGAAAGAATTTAGGAGGGGCACAAAGCTATGAGGCACAAAATGAAACAATCTCGATTTGGTCGGGATGGCTCAGTGCTTGCCCTGGTCGTCGTCTCCTTGCTTATTCTATCTGTCCTGGGAACGGGACTGCTGACAGTGGCTTACGGGGTCAGACATCAGGCAATACGGCTCAGAAATGAAGCGGTCGCAAGCCTCGCCGCGGAGGCTGGTTACGAAAGAGCGGTTTACTGGATGAGCCAGCAGAATGATATGTTAACTGCACTGCAACAGGACGTGCCCGGGACAAACGGTTCATTACAATTCCACGATGGCGGTTGCGATTACAAGATTGAGTTTTACACGTTTATTGGAGCTCGCCCCGTTTACCAAATTGTTTCTACAGGCCAGAGCGGGATGTTTAATAGAACGGTCGATGTTTTGGTGGTTCAGGCTATAGGCGGCTGGGATATGGGCGTCTGCAGGGTGCCAACTGGATCCGGCAGCACCTATCCGGTGAGCTTTGCCGACGGAGAAATAATTGATATGACTCTGCATATTAATAAGCTCAATGACAGTCCTGACGCGAGAGACATTTATATAATAGGCAGCCCGCAATTCCTGCAAGCAGTAGGTATGGGCGAATCAAGATATACCGACGGTGGCTCTGATAAGTACGTTCCTGTGATGGACCTGTTTGACGGCGGAATTTGTTTCGACCAGCCCGACAGCAAAGTAACAAATGAGGACGCCGTACTGCAAAAAATTGCCCGCTTCGAAGAAAGCACAGACCAAAAATTCAGCTTCGACCCGGATGGGCAAGCCCCCGTCTCGAACAATGAGGATGCGGTTCACCTTGAATTTTTTGTTGAGGACGGTGTCGGCAAGGTCCGGATAACGGATGACTCCACCGTCCGGGGATTCAAACAGAGCAGTGATTACAGGACATGGGACTTCAAAATCAAGGAGGGCGCAGAGGGAGTATATGAAAGATATGACATCTACGCTTATCATCTGATGCCTGAGGATGCAGATAGCACCGGCAAGAGATTTGTCAGTAGTATAAGTGACACCTACGTAACCCAAACAATCGGAGGCATAGAATCCGAGCCGGGCGGACAGATTTTTGTTGATGGGAATGTGATTATTGGCAGCGGCGGCGTCGATCTGCCTGGAATTCAGGATGTCGTAAAAGGCAAGATTGCCGTCGTAGCAACCGGAAACATCTGGCTCGCCGATTCCATAGTGGTTGACGGCTCACATGATGCTGACGGCATGCCGTCGGAAGACAATCCCAACGTCCTCGGACTGATTGCCCAGGGCGTAATCAAGGTCGTTGACCCCGGTATGAGCGATTACAGCTATGTTGACGGCACACCTGTCGAACCCGAAGGTTTTGTATACGTCCCTATCGGCAGAGCTGACCTTGGTCAGCCGCCGGACTCACACAGAAGGCACCTGCCCGACCCGATGGAGGTTGAGGCTGCTATGACGGTCGGCGGCGGCGGATGGGGCGCCGAAAATGTCAAGCGAGGCAGTTATGGCGGCAGGAAGGAAGAGAGCGGAAGCCAGGACTACCTGATTGTCCGCGGCACCATCGCCGAAGCCGTTCGAGGCGTCGTTGGGTTGATAGGCACCGATGGCTACTTAAAGCGTTATTATCTTGACGACAGATTGCTCCAGGGTGTTTTGCCGGGTGATATGTGGCTGCAGGGCAAATTCGTTCCTGCACCTTCCGGCTGGCGCGATTACCGCTCAGCTCAAGCAATTAAATGACCATTGCCATCGGCGCTGATAGAGACACAGGCGAGGGAAAAGGCATCGCAGAGTTTTATGCCGCCTAATTAGCAAAGACCGGATTCATGAAAAGAAAAATAAGAGTTTTGTGATGAATAAAACAAAAACACTATTCTGCCTCTTGGCTCAGGTTGCCGTCATTGCCGGGATGGTGACCTACTATTTTCGGACAGCAGAAAAAACGGGGCCTATTTCCGAATCAGCCACCACCGCTACCACCACCACCACACGCGGATTGATAACGGGAATTATGTGCACCGAAGAGCACTCATCGGCTGTCATTGATGGCGAAATCGTTCGCGAAGGTGACACAATACACGGCGTCAAGGTCGTAAAAATATACAAAGACAGAGTTGAGTTCGAAAAAGGCAGCAAAAGATGGGCACAACATCCACAGGAGCAGCCGACCGATGTATGGGCCAAAAAGGGCTGATTGAAATCAGATGCGCACTTAACAGGTATTGGTGCGGCTAAACTCACCAGAAATGAGACTTCACAGGAAGGTCTCAAGGCGGCCGATAAAAAGTCCACAGAAATATTTGGTTCGGACTGCTTTGGCGAAAGTTAGTAGGACGGCCGATAACTCCAGAAAGAGCATTCCTTAAGTCGGTGGCACTTCATCATTACGCAGACCTTGATGTAACGACAATTCATCAACTGTTCAAAATCCCTGTTTGCAGAGGCAAATCTGGATATTTACAGGACCTCGGTCTTAAGAGCAGGTCCGGAAGCAAAGAACCTGGGATGTGGGATTTATACGTAAAACAGCCCACGTATTAGGCCGATAGACTACAACAGGTAGTCTGAAATAGATGGAAAAAACGAAACATTGTGTTGTCCCGCCATACCCGCCCATCAGCGGTTGGGAATAGAAACCGATTATAGTCAGGTTGGGAAAGTTTATGGACTTTGGGTGGAAACAGTCATTTAGGCTTCAGCACGACGAGGTGATAGGGCTGGATATTGGCTCATCGGAAGTGAAGATAGTGCAGCTTCACAAATACAAGGGCGGCTATGCAGTTACGGCGGCGGGCGCAGTTGAGATAGCAGCGAGCACAAACAACAACACTAAGAGAGAAACAAACACAACGAAGGCGATTCGGGAATGTCTGCAGTCTGCGGAGACTCATGCGCAGATGGCCGTTTGTGGGGTATCCGGCCCGGAAGTAGCGGTACGGTATTTTAAGTTCCCGTCATTGCCGCCGGAGGAGATTGAAGGGGCGGTTTTGCTGGAAGCTGCACAGGTTTGTCCGTTCAACGTTGGCGACGGCACGGTTGATTATCAATTGATATCTGACGGCGGAGATAATGTCACCGGCATTCTCGTAGCAGCAACGAATAAGCTGATACAAAGAAAAAAACGGCTTATTGAAAATGCTTCTCTTAAGTGCGTCCTGATGGATGTCGAAGGATTGGCACTTTTGAACTGCTTCAGCGAGCTCAAGCCGAACGGTTCGGAAAGAAAAGGCAGCAGCCAAACAGCAGCGGTTTTGAGCGTTGGGAACTCACACACAGTCCTGGCAATTATGGGTGACAATGGTTTGCCGTTTATTCGCGATATTACGTGCGCAGGTAATGATATTGTCGAGCAGATTGCAGCTGAGAATGAGGTTTCAACGGAACGGGTCCGAGAGATTCTGTTCGGCTGCGAGAATCCGGCAGCGGAGCCGGAGCTTGGTAACAGTCTGGCCGGCGCTTGTGAGAAATTGATTGTCGATGTTACCGAGACATTGCGCTACTACACGGCCCAGGAGAAATCAGCTGTTGTTGAAAAGGTGTTTGTCTGTGGTGGTTTTGCACTTGTTAAAGGGTTCGTAGAGTTATTGAATAGTCGGCTTTCAGCCCAAGCAGTGCTGTGGAACCCGTTTGATAAAGTGCGTTGTGATGCCTGCGGGAGCCACGAAGCTATTTTGGCGAAGAAAGGCCCCGCGATGGTGGTGGCAACCGGTCTTGCGATAAGGTTAATCTGATATGTTCACGATAGATTTGCTAAAAGGCGAAGGTATTCCGGGGAAAGGCAGGCCTGAAGGCGTAGCTATTGCGGTGGGTACGTTCACGGTGCCCATTATTGTCGCGGTAACAATGTTCGGGCTCTATCTGAACAACAGCATTGCGATGTCGATACAGAAGCGGGATACAGTTAAGTATGCAAAAAAGACGGACGCGATGTCAGAGGCCGTAAAGCTGCGAGAGTCACTTGAGGAGGAGAGAACCTCGCTAAACAACAGCTTGTGGGAAGTCGAGTCGTCCATCAACCGACACACCCAATGGTCCCCGGTTTTGGCAACCCTGGTAAAGTACATACCGGATTCGATGGTGTTGACCAATCTTGAGGTAAAACAGGAGATTAGAAGGAAAAAAGTTCCGAGCAAAGATGACCCCAAGAAAATGACTGATGTCTCGGTCCCTGCGAGAACGCTGCAGATGAATATTTGTGGAAGTTCACAATCTTACTGTGACATGGCGGTTAAAGATTTTAAGGACCGTCTTTGGAAATCAACGGTTTTGGGTCCGAAGCTGGAAGATATCAGGATTTCGCAGGAATCTAATGTGGTTGATGAGCATCCAGTAGTCTGTTACCAAATAGATTGCGTTTTTAAACCAGGATTGTAGCAGGTTTTTTATGAAGTCGGCTTATAGAAAACATCTTATTACAGCAGGTCCAATATGGGCAGGTTGCTTCGTAGTGTTTATCTTGGTCTATTTGTTTTTGCTGGCGCCACAGAATAAGAGGAGAAGAAATATCACAAAGGAGCTTTCTGAGCAAAAACAACTGTACGAGCGTGCCCTGGAGAAGGCACAAGAAAAGGCCAGGGTCAAGTTGAGCCAACAAATCGAGCATTTGGAAAACACTATGAACGGATTGGTTATCAATTCGGAGGACACGGTAAATCTGATATTTGCTATAAGCCAAATTGCGAACGCGAAACAAGTCAGCGAGCTCCGGATTGGGCCTAAGAAGCAACGTGCAGGCTCGAAGATACCTAATTGTAAATATATAGGCGAGGGCCGCATTGGCGTCAGTTTCAGTTCGGGTTTTAACCAGTTTGCGACTTTGCTGAACGCTTTGGAGCGACACCAGCCAGTCGTTTTTGTAGACGGATTTGAAATAACTCGCTCTGACCAGGGTAAGTCAGGCCACAAGGTAGATATGGACCTGGCGGTTTTTGTCAAAAGGCGGCAGGACAGTTAAGAGCGGTTTTGAGTTCTCGAAAAGGTTCTGCGGTGGTAAGAATGAGAACGATGGCTATAGCAAATCAGAAAGGTGGATGTGGTAAAACAACCACTGCGATAAATCTCGCCACCGGTTTTGCCCTATCGGGCAAGCAGGTTCTGCTGCTTGACCTTGATCCTCAGGCGCACGCCACACTGGGAATTGGCCATGACCCTGAAGGTCTTGATAAAACGATTTATGATGTCTTTACCAATGCCGAAGTTCCGATGTCACAGGTGGTGCTAAGCACGAAGGTGCAGGGACTTAATTTGGTCCCAAATAATATTTTGCTTTCGGGAGTCGAGTTCGAGCTGGCAACTCTTCAGGGCAGAGAATACGTACTAAGCCGGCAGCTTGGCTGCGTAAATGACCAGTATGATATATGTGTTATCGACTGCTCGCCGTCACTTAGTTTGCTGACGGTGAACGCTCTGGTAGCAAGCACAGACGTACTAATACCGGTGCAGGCACATTACTATGCTCTGGAAGGTTTAAGACAGCTGTTTGAGACGATAGAGATTGTCAAGGAACGGTTTAATCACGGTTTGAAGGTTCTTGGCGTAATACTGACCTTAGTGGAAAGCAGGACAACGTTGAGCAAACAAGTTGAGCGGCAAATGAGAGAATATTTCGGCGATTTGGTATTCGGTACGGTTATTCATAGAACCATAAGACTGGCTGAAGCCCCAAGTGCCGGCGAGTCCGTCCTGACTTATGCGCCCAAGAACAAGGGAGCTGTTGAGTATATGGCTTTGGCTGAAGAGATACTGAAGGGAAAAACTGAACCGGCCTTAGCCTACGTGCACGAGGAGGCAGGTGCTGTTGAGGAGGTAGGTGCTGTTGAGGAGGTAGGTGCTGTTGAGGAGGTAGGTGCTGTTGCGGAGGTAGGTGCTGTTGCGGAGGTAGGTGCTGTTGCGGAGGTAGGTGCTGTTGCGGAGGCGAACAATGGCGAAGCATAGACCAGGACTACATAAGGAAATCTCATCGATTTTTGGCGGTGTGCCGATTCCAAAAAGCGACGGCACGCCCCAGCCGTCTTCGGAGCCTGGGCCCGACCCTACGGGCTATGAGAGGCACACTGCAACCAATAATTGGCAATTGGAAAGCCCTGAGCCAGAAAAACAGGAGCAATCGGTTGGGGTTGGGAGTACGCCGCCGCCAGAACCTGAGCGGCCCGCGGAGCCAGTTCCAAAACCTGCCCCGCCGCCAGAGCCTGAGCGGCCCGCGGGGCCAGCTTCAAGACCTGCCAAGCCGGAACCGCCCAAAGTCGAGGTCAGACCAAAAGCTGCCGGACCAAATCCTTTGCAAAAAATCTGGCAACAGATAGAAAGCAGGCTCTTGGCACCGAAGCCGGGTGTCAATCCTGCAAGGCAAAAAGCAACGGTGGTATTGATACCGGTTCTGTTTATCACCCTGATTTTTGCACTTTTCCAGGTTCTCGGCACAGCGCCGCGGAAGACAAAAGGGGCCACGCAAGACGATGCTGTGAACATTAGCAGTGCGAGCAGTAACAAGATTGACTGGCAGACTCCGGACCCGTATCCGCCAACGCTGCGTGACCCTATGCGATTTACGCCAGTTGCGACTGCTGGGGTAGAAACGGGGAAACTAATCGTAACAAGTATTCTCTACGACAAGGAAAACCCATCGGCAAGGTCGGCGACTATTAGTAATCAAATAGTATATGAGGGTGAGAAAGTGATGGGTGCAACGGTCATCAAAATAAATAGCAACAGTGTTGAGTTCGAACTTAACGGCAGGAAGTGGACGCAAAGAGTCCAATGATAAAAAAGGTATCAGGTAGCAGTAAGATAACTCGAAGATATACTCACGAAAGGGACTATTATGAAAAGCGCTATGAAATCCAGAGGGATGAGGCTTCTGGTTCTTCTTGGCTTCATAATGCTGGCCTGGACTGCGGTGGAGGCTGAGAACGGCGGCGAAAAAGGGGAAAAGAAAGAAATCCTGACAGCGCTCGAGCAGCGGATGCAAAAAAGAATAGATAAACTCGAGTTCAGGGAAGAGGAGATTGACAACGTAATAGCGATGATAGCCCGATATGCGGATATAGACATCATAAAGAGTCCGGATGTGACCGGCACGATAACGGCGACACTTACGGATGTGCCGGTGGGAGAAGCGCTGAACAACATTCTGGCAGCCCACAACTTCGGCTACATAAAAAGCGAGCATATGATAAGAATAGTGCCGATTGAGGAAATCACCGAAAGACCGGAGATACTGGTGAACAGAATCTATTGGATCACTTACGCAGATGTGGAAGAAGTGGCAAAAACTTTGACGGGATTCCTTTCGGATAGAGGGGCGTTATCGTCCAGCCCCAGCACCAGTAATATAATCGTCACCGATACGGAGAGCAGAATCAAGGCGATAGATACCTTCATCTCGGAAATTGACCGGATTACGCCACAGATACTGGTCGAGGCAAGAATCTACGACATAACCAGCAAGGACAGACTTGACCTTGGTGTCGACTGGCAGGTAGGCAGAAATACCGTTTACGACACTGACGGAGTAGGCGGAGTAGGTCCGAATCCCATCAAAACAACAGCAACAGACTCGAGCAGAAGAGACCCATTTATGACGGGTAAATTTAGTAGTGCTACCACAGAAACAACCGGTACAGGGATCCTGCGGCTTGGCTGGCTCAATGCCGGTATCGACATTGACACATTGTTAAAAGCTCAGCATAACAAAATCGACGCCAAGCTCCTTGCCAATCCAAGAGTGCTGGTGCTCGATAACGAGACTGCAAGCATCAAAATCATCACCGAAAAGCCTTACATTGAACTTGCCCAGACATCGGAAGGTGGTAGTATAGGGACAACAAAGTTCAGGGAAATAGGCGTTGAGCTGCAAGTTAAGCCTCATCTTACCCGCGATAGAATGATAAGACTCGAGTTGCTGCCGAAGTTCAGCGTCGAGACGGGTACAGTGTATGTTGGAGCTCTTGAAGGGACGTATCCTCAGCCGGTCGTAGACAGGCGCGAAGCGAAGACAACACTATTGATAAGGGACGGCCAGACGGTAGTTCTGGGCGGGCTGCGAAAAAAGGACGTTGCAAAGCAGGTCAATAAAATACCATTGCTCGGCGATATACCGCTGCTGGGGGGGCTATTTAGATTCGAAGGCGAAGATACGGTGACCAGCGAACTGGTTGTGTTCGTAACTCCGCGCATTGTTGAAACTCCGGTTATGACAGAAGTGGAGCGAAAGGCTTATAAAGAAACCGAGTTTAGCGGGCCGGAGCCGGCTTTCACCAGAGCAGAGAAAGCCAAAGAGAAAGCCAAAGAAAAAGAGAAAGCCAAGAAATAACCGCTTCAGAAAGTTTTAGCGTTCGGTGTCACTGCGCAGAAAGCAGCGAATCTATCCGCTATTTGTTCTGGTCTTTCTTTACATAAAGTGTTTGGCTGGGGAAGGCGAACTCGATTTTCTCAGCCTCGAACCGCTTCATCATCTCCAGGTTGACCCGCTCGTTGACCTGCTGATATAGCCAGTAATCGGGCGGCTTTACCCAGTAGCTCATATAGATGTTGAGCGACCAATCGTTGAACTCATTGAAGTATACCCTGGGCGGGTGCCCGGGGTCTGTGTTTACTTCGGGGACCTCGGCAAGAATTTCTTTTATAATCTCAACTGCTCTTTTGGCCTTGGTATGGCCTGAGTCGTAAGTTATGGTGATATTTGACGTTCTGCGGATAAAGGGACGTCGGCCCACGTTTTCGACCATCGAATTTGCAATGACACTGTTGGGGACGGTTACAAGATGGCCCTGCAGGGTACGGAGCCGTGTGCTTCTGAAGCCGACTTCTTCGACAGGGCCTAAGTGGTCACCAATCTTTACAAGCTCACCCATCTGAAAGGGTCTGTCGGCGAAGATTGTTATCGAGCCGAAGAAATTGGCTATGGTTTCCCTGGCGGCAAGGGCTATGGCAATACCGCCGATACCGGCACTAAATAGAAGCGACTTTATCCTACCTGCTCCTAAGATATTTTCGGCAATCAAAAGGGCTGCGATGATCGAAATCGTTATTCGAAGTGCCTTGCGTACTACCGGTACGAGCATATCGTCCAGTTTGGTTTCTGTTTTGCCAACCAGGCGGTTTAGATAATATTCAATAACATCTACGAGACGATAAAGCGCATAGGCCACTGCAATAGCTGCTATCACGCGAGCAATCGTTGTCCATCCGGTTTGAATGGCTGTTCGGATGCCCTGCTCGTTGTCGAAGAACAGCGGAGCTTTGCAGAAAAATATGCCGACGGCAAATATCGCCACATATATGGGGTTTGCGAGCGCTTTCAGCAACAAAGTCAGGGCGCTGACACCCTTTTTCCTATCCAGGCGCAGAGCGTAGCTGGTGATGGCATACTGTACTATCCGCCCTACTGCCATCGTTACCAGCACGATGAGCAAGACAAGCAAGAAACGCCAAACGCCGTTGCCTCTGACAATTGGATAATTGACGAGCTTTCCCAACCAGCCACCTGAACCGAGTAATTGTGATAGTGCCAACACCGTCATATCTTATCTCCTAAGCCACCTTGCGCATTTCGTATATCGTATTGCGCATATCGTATATCATATTGGGTTTCTTGCTTCAACAATCAATTTTTCGATGTGCGCACGAAAAACGATTGTTTTTACTCAAGTATTGCTTTACAAACTACGAAAGCTGTGCAAAACTATTTTTTGAAAAATTGTTCGGGTACAATAAGCCTCGTGGCCTTACTTTATTAAGGACATAAATTTATGAAGCGTGCGACGGTGAATTTTATTGTGGATTTGGTGAGCTTTGTCGATTTAGTTGGGATGGCCTGTACCGGGTTTATTATGAAATACGTTCTTCCGCCCGGGACAGGCGGTCTTGGTCGACAACTGCACGGTGGGCAAGGCAGGGAGCACATAGAAGAGCTGTGGTCAATGACGCGGCACGAATGGGGGCGTATCCATTATTATCTGGGACTTTTGTTTCTCGCTTTAATTGTAGTGCATATCATTCTGCACTGGAGCTGGATAAAAAACTATTTCAAATCACTGCTTGGCATTTCGCGAAAACCGTCAAGCCGGTGACTCACGAGTTCCTTCGGATAATTATCTTTGAATGTTCAAAAGCGTTTGGTAGTCTGGCTTTCAGTCAATGTCCATTTGAAAGGGCCTATCTCTTATTTTTGAAAGGAAAAAGGCGATGAGGAAACAGTTCAAACTGTTAAACTCCGCCATCGCACTTGTGTTGGTTTGCATATTTTTGGTATTGTCGTGCGTCGGGTGCGATATTGCAGAGCATAATGATGAACCGCAAATGATGAGTAATCGCGGCGGTGTTTGTCAGCAGGTTTCATTCAACTCGGCAAAACCGGTTTGGCCGCAAGGACGGGAAAGAGAAAAAAATCTCTTCGTCGGCTTTCGGACAGTATTCAAACAGCCAGCCGGTGGAAAGGTGGTCTTAAGGATAACAGGGTCATCGCTCTACCGGATTTTTCTCAACGGTGTTTTTGTAGGGCACGGGCCGGCTCGCGGACCGCACGGTTATTATCGCGTGGATGAATGGGAGCTGGGGCAAAACCAACTTGCCGCTGAGAACCTGCTGGCGATAGAGGTGGCGGGTTACAATGTCAATAGCTATTATCTGCTTGACCAGCCTTCGTTTCTTCAAGCGGAAGTTGTCTGGGACGGTAAAGTTCTGGCGTCAACATCGGGGAAAGGCCGGAGCTTTGAGGCCTGCATTCTAAAAGAACGGGTGCAAAAGGTTCAGCGTTACAGTTCTCAGCGTCCGTTTACCGAATACTACAGGCTGGGCGAAGGATACGACCGATGGCGGCGGAAAGCATCGGTACAATTAAACAAGGTCAAATACGCGGTCCTGCCGGCTAAGAAACTGCTGCCGCGTAGAGTTGCTTACCCCCGATTTTCGCTACGTCAGCCGGTGTGGAATGTTTGCCGCGGCCAATTGCAAAGGGACATCAAAGTCGATGACCTGCGGAGGGACAGGTCTTTAAGAAACATCGGGCCTAAGCTGAAGGGCTTTGCTGAAAATCAACTGGAAGTTATCCCCTCTATTGAGCTGCAAAAAGTTCGTTCGGTTTCGACGGTTAAAATCAATAAGCCTTTTTGCCCGGCGGGGCCTTTGAGATTGAGTAAGAATTCATTTCAAATTATGGATTTCGGCACCAACCTTACAGGCTTTATTGGCGCGAAGATAAAATGCCATAAGAAGACAAGGCTATTTTTCACGTTTGATGAGATTCTTTCGGATGGGGACGTAAATTTTAAACGGCTGAAATGTGTTAATGCTGTTGGGTACGAGTTGGAGCAGGGCGTTTATGACATAGAATCGTTTGAGCCGTACACGCTGCGATACCTTAAGCCGATGGTTTTAGAAGGCGATTGCGAAATAGATAATGTTTATCTGCGTGAGTACGCCAATGATGAGGTTCGGGAAGCTCATTTTGCCTGCAGCGACTGGCAGCTAAACAAGATATTCGAGGCGGCGAAGGAAACATTTCGGCAAAATGCGCTGGACATTTTCATGGACTGCCCGTCGCGGGAAAGGGCTGGGTGGCTGTGCGATAGCTTTTTTACGGCGAGGGTGGCGTACGACCTGTGCGGCGATACGACTATCGAGAGAAACTTTTTTGAGAATTTTCTTCTGCCAGAACGATTCGAACATCTGCCGGCGGGTATGCTGCCGATGTGCTACCCGGCAGACCATTACAATGGGAGGTTCATTCCTAACTGGGCGATGTGGTTTGTGGTGCAGCTTGAAGAATACCTGCAGCGCAGCGGTGACTACGAGCTGGTCAAGGCACTTGAGCCAAAGGTGATGGCGCTGTTCGATTATTTCCGGAAGTTCAGGAATGAGGATGGTCTGCTGGAGAAACTTGAAAGCTGGGTATTTGTGGAATGGTCCGCGGCCAACGATTTTGTGCAGGACGTAAGTTACCCGTCGAATATGCTCTATGCGGCGGCGCTGTCGGCAGCGGGGAGGATGTATGACCGAACCGACCTAATCGAGCAGGCGGAGAAAATACGCGACGTAGTTAGACGAGAATCGTTTGATGGTGAGTTTTTCGTTGACAACGCCGTGAGAAAAAACGGCAAGCTCGAAGTAACAAACAATCGGAGTGAAGTCTGCCAGTATTTTGCCTTCTTTTTTAATGTTGCCACTGCCGAGACACACAAAGAACTATGGGATGTGCTATCCGTGAAGTTCGGTCCTGATAGAGCTGATACCAAAGCATATCCGGAAGTGCATCAAGCCAACTCGTTTGTGGGCAATTACCTGCGGCTGGAGCTGCTTAGCCGTTACGGACTTTGCCGACAATTAAAGAGCGAGTTGGTAGATTACTTTCTTTATATGGCGAAGAAAACCGGAACGCTCTGGGAAAATACGAATACTAATGGCAGTTGCAATCATGGTTTTGCCTCACATGTGGCACATTGCTTATACCGCGATATTCTTGGCCTTTACGAGATTGATAGGCAGCGAAGAGTTGTCGAACTTCGATTCAGCGATGTTGGACTTGAATGGTGCCAGGGGAAAATACCAACGAAGGACGGTGAGGTTTGCCTGAGGTGGTGGAAAAATGGTGATGAAATGCGTTTCCGGGTTGACGTTCCTGCAGGTTACAAGGTAAGCGTAGAAAATCTGAGCCAGCTGCAATTAGTTCGGCAATTATGACCGGCGACTGTGAATCTCGCGGGTCCGGTTTACCGGTTCTATTTTAGCTCGACCGACCAGTAAGCGTGGTCGAGGAACTGCTTCCAACTGCGGTAGCGTTGATGGCCTAAGTGAATGTGGAGGAGGGGATTGCGTTTTGGCTTGACAGGTTTCTGGATAAGCGTTAGTCCTGCCTTCCACGGTGTGCGGCCGCCTTTTTTAACATTGCATTTTGTACAGGCACAAACGATATTCTCCCAAACTGATTTTCCGCCCATACTTCTTGGGATAATGTGGTCAAGGGATAATTCGCTGGTTGGATGGCGTTTGCCGCAATACTGACATCTGTTTTTGTCGCGAGCAAAGATGTTTCGGCGGTTGAATTTTACCTCGTTCCGCGGCAGGCGGTCGTAAAATAACAGGCGGATAATCCGGGGTACGGCTATATAGAAATTGACGGTGGAAACCCAATCGTAGCCGTCCGGCTCGAAGCGGCGCCTGAATTCGCTGGCCTCGCACCAGCTCTCGAAATTGTAGTTGGCATAGCTGCCCTCCTCGAGCGAAACGACCTCGGCAAGCTGGCGAAAGAGCAAAGAAAATGCCCGTTTGGCGCCGACGACGCGGATAGCCATATAATGTTTGTTCAGCACAAGGACATTACAGTCCAGTGCGGTTCTATGGTTGGCAGCAAGCATATTCCAAATAAATAAGTCGGTTCTTCGAAGACAATTACAGCTTAACTTTCTAAATAGCAAAAAGTCCGACAAGTTGCAAGTAAAAAGCACAAAATCATAGCATAGAATTTATATTTGGGAAAAGGTGCTCGAACAAACCCAGCGAGAACCGCGGTTCTGTATGTTCCGGCGGCGGCCAGACGGCAGTATAAGGGAGAAGACTTAACAGAAAAAACGCCGCCTCGTTTTACGACTGACGCTGATGAAATTAGGGACTGAGAGGAACAAAACACGCGGGAACGACTTTTCTCGCGCTCGGGATAAAAAAAGTTTTTGGTAATAGTCTGGTTACAACAGCAAGACAGCTCAAGCGATTTTTTCAGCTTGCGGAGGCCGACTTATGAACTACGTTCTCAGCCCTGGGACCCTTTTCGCCGTCGGCGATATCGAAACTAACCACATCACCTTCGACAAGAGTTTTGAAACCTTCGCCTGAAATATTTGAGTAGTGGACGAAAACATCGCGCCCGTCAGAGGCAGAAATAAACCCATAGCCTTTTTTTTGGTTGAACCACTTGACTGTTCCCTCCGACATTGTAAAATACTCCTTTGCAACTCTGTCAAAAAACTTCTCTGCACCACCAAAAACCTAATGGCTGGAAAACACCTCCATTACGTTGTGGTGCCATAGCTTTTCGCAAATCACTTACTTGACTTCAGCCGATTCCGAAGCAGGGGCACAAAGATTCTGCCTCATCAGCCGGCCCATCTTGAACTTGACGGTTCGCTTTGCGGGGACTTCGACTCTTTCGAGAGTCTTGGGGTTCTGAGCGATTCGGGCTGCTCTTGTTCTGGTTTCGAAGACACCAAAGTCGCGGAACTCCAAACGATTGTCCTTGCACAATTCTGATATTATCTCGTCGAGAAACGTCTGGGTTATACGCTTGACCAAAATTCTCTTTGCCTGGGTACGTTCCGCAATCCGACTGATGAGCTCTTTCTTGGTAATTGTTGACATAGGCTACCTCACTATTAAGAGAAACAGCGATTGGAGGACATTGGATTTCATATATCTAATAGCTGCTGTTAAGCAGGTCAAATCGGCCACTTTAGTTATCCAACGACTCATCACACACCTTGGCACAACAACAAGCCAACGACTAACTGCTTTCGGCTCAGTTGCCGATGTACTTTGCGGCACCCGGGCTGCTAATCACGTGCAGCCGGCAGCAAAATACGGAGGCCCAAAAGCCGCAACTTACTATACAGCAAAGACTTCTACACTACAACCTTTTTTAAATAAATTTTTTTGAGCCCTTGAAGACTGTATAGACAAGAAAAGACTAATCAATCCTTCTTGGCTCATAAGCTGGCGTAACTTTTGGCGCGAGGCACCGGCGCGGCACTGAAATCTGCGGGACAAAAAGTAGGGCAAACAACTTCTTTCTTTAATACGATAATTCCTAAGTCCTTTATTTACAGAAGATTATGCAAAAGCGAGGTCATTCTGTCGGTTCTTTTGCCAATAAATGTTCCGTCCGCGGTGTCTTGGGAGATATGGGTCACGGCAGTACGCTCTGGCTGCCATTTAGGCCTTTATCTGGCGCTTGCGCAAGGCTTATTTACATCATTGGCGGCCGTATTGTCATTGACGGTTATTGGCAATCAGGTGCCCAGACATAACGCGGTATTGACTAAAGGCGGTCCTATCAGGATAATCTGTTTTTTTACGTTGGCCTGGGCGACTTGGAAAATAGTTGCAGTGCGGACTGCGAATAGTAGTTATGGCAGCGTAAGAATGAATTTGTGTTTTTGGTTAGGCCGCTTTTAAACAATAAATACATAGGCTGTGTGCGATAGAGATAGCATTTATGTCTTCAAGTAAGAGACAAGAAGTTCGTTCCAGGAACGACATTCGAAAAAGCAGAGCGGCGGAAATTGCAAATACGTTTGAAGGGCTGATAACCGCCCTTATATTAGCGTTTCTGGTCCGTGCGTTTGTGATTGAAGCGTTTCGGATTCCGACCGGCAGTATGGCTGACACCCTGAAAGGTGCGCATTTTCGTTTGCGCTGTCTGCAATGCGGATATAGATATAACTACGGCCTGGGTAATTTTGGGGTGCCTCAGGACACTATTCCGCGCGGGTCTCTGAAACCAATGTACACCCGATGTCCAAGTTGTGGACATTACCAGCAGACCGGCGGAACCATGCCTATAGCATACGGCGACAGGATACTTGTGCTCAAGTGCATCTATCAGTTCTTCGAACCAAAGCGATGGGACGTAATAGTGTTCAAGGACCCGCTGGACCCGACAATAAATTACATTAAGCGACTGGTCGGCCTGCCGGGGGAGACGATGGAAATAATTGATGGTGACATTTATATAAGCGGGCGAATCAGGAGAAAACCACAAAAAGTGCAAAATGAGCTTTGGATGCCGGTATATGACAACGACTATCAGCCTGTCCGGCCGAGCGAAGCGCGCTCCTTCAACGGGCACTTTTGGCAGCAGCCTTTTAAGAGCGTTCCGGGGTCAAAATGGACAGTTGACGAAGCCAACCCCACCACATTCCGTCTGGACAGCGGAGCTGAACAAATTAATACGATGATTTACGACACTAAAATCGGCAACGATTTCAAGGCCACTTACGCCTATGATGACGTTAAACGCTACAAGCCGATGCCATACTGCAGTGACCTGATGGTACGGTTTTATACAAACAGACTTGACGCGGAGGGACTTATAGGCATAGAGATGAGCAAATACGAGACTCGCTACAAAGCCTGGGTTAATTCCGCCGGCGAGATGGTCATCGAAGCCGTCAAAGGAGACGAAACCATTGAATTGGAACGTAAGGCAGTCAAGCTGCCGGCTATGAACAAACCAATTCTGGTCAGATTCGCCAACGTTGACCACCGATTGGTTTTTGAATTTGGCAGCGAAAAGCTAACTTATGATTTGGAAGAGGGCCCGGACAACGCCGGGGAGAGAAAGACAAATATTGAACCGAAGGTGAAAATTTTCGGCTCCGGCAAACTAACACTGTCGCATTTAGCGATTTTCAGGGATATTCACTACACTGCAAAGGACCTCCGAACCGGCGAATTTGGTAGGGCGACAGAGGGCAATCCTGATGAGGCTCCGTTTACCCTCAACAAAGATGAGTTTTTCGTACTGGGCGACAATACCACGAACAGTTTGGACAGCAGGTGGTGGAACAAGCCGGGGCGGGGAAATAACGGCAAAGAGTACAGGGAGGGGATTGTCCCGCGGGATTTTCTTGTCGGTAAAGCTTTGTTTGTTTATTGGCCGAGCGGGTTCAGGCCGTTTGCAAAGTTCCCCATCGCTATCATCCCTAATGTGGGCGGGATGCGATTTATCTACGGCGGCACAAGTAAAATCGATAACTAATTACTGCGTGAGAGATTGGAGAGTAATACAGAATGAAGCAAAAGCTTTTCAACCTGTATCTTAGTCTGTTGCTTGCGTTAACCATACTGGTCGGTTGTCAGTCGCAGCAGGAACTGGCATTTAAAGCGGTCGAGGGCAAGACTCATTCGGCTGTTACACCAACGAAGCGTGACGGACACCAGGAGCGCCACCAACAATTTAATGCGCGCGTTAAGCAAGGCAACGTGGATTTGATATTTATCGGGGATTCAATCACGCACCGGTGGGAAAGTGGTGGTAAGCAGATTTGGAAGCAGTATTACAGCCATCGAAACGCGGTGAATCTTGGTATCGGCGGCGACCGTACTCAGCACGTTTTGTGGCGGCTGGACAACGGCAACATAGAGGGGATTTCGCCTAAAGTTGCCGTGGTGATGATTGGCACAAATAACCTGCATAATAACCGTAACACGGTTGGAGAGACGGCCGATGGGGTAATCGCTATCTGTAAGAAGCTGCGAACAAAGCTGCCGAAGACGAAAATTCTGCTGCTGGCAATATTCCCACGTGAAAAGGAGCCTGGTCTGCTGCGTGATAAAGTTGCTCAGACCAACAAACTCATTTCAAGAATTGCTGACGGGAAAAAGATTTACTATCTCGATATTGGGGGGAAGTTTATCGGGCCGGATGGCTCAATCTCCAAAGAGATTATGTATGACCATCTGCACCTGACGACTAAGGGGTACAGAATCTGGGCCGAAGCTATAGAGCCTAAACTCGCCGAGCTGATGGGTGAGAGGTAGCAAAGCCGCAATTCGTAGCGCTCAAGCAAATATAATTGTGAGTCCCGATTTTGTGGGGATTTGCAGCTTTTTTTTTAAGAAAGTCCTATAACTTCCTTGCGTTTTCCGGCTGGATAGTATAAAATGTCATCAATGTAATAAGAAGGACGTGAGGAGTAGATGAAACACACTCTTGTGCCGCACCCGTCTCCCATAGAAGAAAGAGCCGCAGAAAATCTGTGGTGTGTGCAGGTTTAGCCTGAGAAAGGAGGTTGAAATGGTTAAGAAAACAAATCTGACAAAGTCCCTGGTAATGGCGGTAATTCTGTTGGGGTTGGCTCCTGCGATTGCTGCCGGAGGGGTTATCTACGTTGATGCTAATGCGCCGCCGGGGGGGAATGGGCAGACGTGGGCGACGGCTTACAAGTATCTGCAGGATGCGCTGTACAAGCCGCCGTCAGGCGGGGATCAGATTTGGGTGGCGGAGGGTACTTACAAGCCCGACCAGGATGAAGGAGGCAACGTCACAGCGGGCAGCCGATACGAGACGTTCCAACTGATCAGCGGCGTGGCCATCTACGGCGGATTTGCAGGTGGTGAGAGCAGCGGGGATTGAATGGGCCTGGGAAGAGAGAGAGAAGTCAGGTTTTCATGTGTGGCAGACTTGAGCCTGCGGTATACGACGATTCTGGCAATCACGATTGTTGTCTGTCTTGGGCTGGTCGCGTTGAGTATTGTGCCGGGTGATTTATTGGGTAACGAAGAGCTGACAGTAATACTGCTGTTAGTGGCCAGTATAGCAGGGCCAATCGGCGCCGTGATTTTCATGATATGGAAATGGCTGGAATTCGTGCGGATTGGAAGGGGTTTTCGCAAAGATGAATTGGGATTCTCAAAATTCAAGCACCTGAAAAGGTGCTTTGTGTTTGCTGTTGTCGTTACATTGTTGTTGATGGGTTTTCATGCAGGCGAAATCTCTATCTCTAAAGGTTTAGTACTGCCTGCAACTGTAATACTTTTGGTTTTTGATAGTTTTGTTATGACAGCATTGCTGGTTTTTGTTCCGCTTGCGTGGCATATTGGGTGTACAATTCCCTTAAGAGTTTATCTGGAGATTAGTGTAATGCTGATAATGTTTTGCTTTCAGATTTTCATGATTTTGTGGTGAGAGGGTGAGGTGGGTGTGAAGAGTTGACTTTAAGGGCGCGGGTGGTTAGGTTATTGGGGTGCTATTTGTAAGGAGTGTTGCGATGGCCAAAAAAACAGAGCTTGTAGCGTACTGCGGTCTGTATTGCGGCGAGTGTCCGAGTTATACGCATTCGACGGCCAATCTGGCGAAGGATTTGCGAAGTGAGCTGCGGCGGTATAAATTCGACAAAGCCGCTTCCGGCCTGGCTAAACTGCCGCAGTATAAGGCGTTCAAACATTACCAGAAATGCGACGAACTGCTGGGTTTAATAGCGAAGATGCGCTGTAAAGGGGCGTGCAAAGAAGGCGGCGGGGGAGCGGGGTGTATAATTAGGAAGTGCGCTAAGAAAAAGGGCTTTGCCGGGTGCTGGGAGTGCCAAGATTTTGCAACGTGCAAGAAGCTGGCGGTTCTCGAGAAGTACGGGGACACGGGGCGTTTATATTTGAAGAACCTGCGGAAAATCAAGAGAGTCGGGATTGCTGCGTTCGTAAAGCAGAAGGCGGCGGCAAGTGCGTGACCGGCCGAGTGCCTTTAGTTGCCTGATATTGAAGCCCGCTGCTGATGCAGGGGGCTTTTTTTTTACTTAACGCCCCTGTAACTCCTCAGAAATAGTCTATATAATTCTTGTTTATGATTCGATTCACGTGCGAAAAGTGCGGAAAGAAGATACGTACCCCCAACAAATCCGCCGGCAAAAAAGGAAAGTGCCCAAAATGCAAGAGCCCGGTGATTGTCCCGAGTTTGGCGGATAAATCTGATGCTGAGATTGTCAGAGAGGTGCTGGGGGCAAAACCTCGGTGCGATTCCAGGCATCGTGCCGAAGGAAAGAGACGGGGCCTGCTTAGGCCGCATTATGATGAGGTGACGCTGTTTTCGATGAGCGTCACTTTTATCCTGCTGTTGCTCATAAGCAAGAGTATGCGAACAGACCTCTACAAACTCATATCCCGCGATTTCGATTTACGTATTGTTGTGTTTGCTGTGTTCTTTCTGGCCGGGATTCCTTTTTCTATTTTCCATGCGTTCAGTACCAGAGAGAAGCATGTCGGAGAAAAGGCTGCAATGCTGCTGTTCGCTGTTTTTGTCAGTGCCGGCACCGGCATATACGCAGGCAGACATATGCTCAAGACTGCAACGGGCTGGCTTATCCTGTTTCCAATCTGGAATATTATTTACGGAGGACTTCTACTCTTGATGTTCAGAATGCGGCTTATCGGTATAAACCGCATTAGCGACCGAAATGCAACACGGCGACAAATTATCTTAGGCTTGATTGCTGTTCTTATCATAGTCATCTGCTGCCAATTCTGGTTCAGACTTCACTGGGCTGTAACATTTTCGATTTGTATCGCTTACACCACCAGTCTCGACAAAGCCGTGCGAAGCGTATTTCACCGCCGCTAAGGCGGTCCTGGGCCTCGCCGATGCGTCCTATCAGGATTTTCGCCATAGAAAATCAGGTAAAACCTCGATGCTCGAACTGACCAAAATCTGGTATAATAGAGTAGTGGTTAAGAAGGGCCATAGAAGAAGAACGGATTCGCAGAATTGGCGAACATCAATTCCTGGCTTCGGTGGTGGTGATGGTGGTGAAAAGGTCGTTTGCTGAGGGATTAGCTCGCCGAGGAAGCCTCAAAATCCTCACGAGTAGTCTCACGCAACAGAAGTGAGGATTGTATATATAGCACGATGGCCCCGGCCTCCTCCTGTCGGGGCCATTCTTCTGCGCCTCAACTGCCGATTCACGAATTTAATAGCCGGTCGACAAGTAAGGACCTTGGGTCCAAGGACCGAGCCTATCAGGATTTTTCCTATGCAAGAATCAGGTTAAATCCCTATGGCAAAAAATAATCAAAGTCTGCCGGGCAACGTAGTAGTTAATGAAGGGCCGTAGAAAAATGCAGGGATTCCTGAATTGCCGAAGTTCACTTTCCTTCTTTGGTGTGCGTAGGTGGTGATAAGGGCCGCTCGTTAGGGAGCCCGTCTCGCCGAGGGAGATTTGAGACACTGGTGATGTGTGTCGCGCGGTCTTGCGGAGGTTTATAGGTAAGGCCCCGGCTTCGTCCAGCCGGGGCCGCTTTTTTGCGCGTTTGAGTTTTGCCCTAATCTGCCGATTCGCGAATCACCTCACCAATCACCACTCACCAATTGAATTTTGCTGGCTATAGGTAGTGGAGCGATAAGCATCGGTCCAATTCCAAAATGCTACTTATAGTATCGTAGACTATCCGTAGGGGTCTGATCAATAATTGCGCTCATGGATGACATTGTTGAGCAGATAGGTTTTAACATCAGGAGAATGCGTGAAGAGCGAGGTCTATCGCAGGAAAAACTCGGCGCTTTAGCTGACCTTCATAGAGCTTATGTTGGGCAAATCGAACGCGGTGAAAAGAACATCGGACTGAAAAACCTTGAGAAGATCGCAAAGGCATTAGGCTTAAACGTCAAAGAATTGCTTTAAGGACAAAATTTCTCATTTCTTGTTTTTGTACCGGTTTCGCGTATAATCTCACCGTTGACGGTTAAAAAATATGCGGCATCTAATTTGGGGCAAGAAATGAACAGGAGAAGCTCGTATTTTCTGATTTCGGTATCCAACAGAGGAAACTTGGATTTGTGCTTAAAGTACGCGTTGGCGGGCTTTACAAACAGCATAAATGGGTTATGGACTTTTTTGGATGTGAAAGTAGGCGACTACGTTTCCTTCCTCTATGGAGCGAAAGCTCGCAATCTTTACGTGGTCGAAGCCAAAGAGGCGATTATGCATGCGGAGAGTGCGCCGCCTTGGCCTTCTGTGACATTCAGGCAGTCAGGCAGAACCTATTATTTCCCATTTCGGCTTTCTCTAAAGCCTATCAGGCAGTTTGAAGAATCTCTTGTGCGGGTTGAGTTCAGCTACGTTGCGGAAAATCTGCTGCTCCGCGGGGGCTACAGAAGAACGCATTTTCAGGCCGATCAAACCACCCTGCAAGCTGTCTCACAGATGGGTGGTCTTTGGCGTGGGGAGAGCGACGGGCTCTCCTTTGCAGATAAAACAGTATTTGTTCCCAAATTCACCAGGAGCAGGGATAAAGTCTCTATCCCAGAAACCTTCCAGTTTCAGGAACTCATACTGCAAGGTCTTATACGAGAATACCTTAGCCATGAAAGTAAGCTGGCAGAACTATTGGAGGTGTGTGGTCTTGATGTACCAGCAGAGGGATTAGAGATTTTGGGAGAAAAAGCGCTGCCCGAAGGTTTTGTGGATATAGTAATCAAAGAAGCTGCTCCGGCGGGGATTTCTAGAAAGATCATTATTGAAGTAAAAACAGGTAGTGCACAAAGGAAAGATTTGACACAGGTTACCACCTACATCGATGAGATTGGAGACGAGTGCGCGGGTGGTATTCTGATTGCGAGAGAATTTCCGAAGAAGCTTGTTGAGCAGGCGCAAAACGGACAGACCAAGCTTATTAGATACGGTTTGGGAGAGCTAGCTGAGATGACGACTCCTGTTAGTTTTGAGCAGTTGCTTGACAATTTGAGCTTAGTGCGAGCTTGAGTTTTCATCGCAAATAGGTGTGCGGAAAAAAACACCCCTTTTTTCAAGATTGCTACCTATAGGTAGTTGATCGATTAGGGCATTTCTATAGGATCCCGGCAAAAGGCGATCATTTTGATCTACAATTTAGCTGTAAGAGTCGGGATTGGTGATAGCTTGCTCGAAACAAAATTGGGATTTGGAGCAGGTCGGCCCTGCGGGCTGGCGGCCTGAGTGGACCACGCTTTGGTCCTTTCCAGAGCGTGGGAGTTGGGCGACGCATACTTCCAAATATCGCGGTAATTTTGCGCCGCAGATAGCGCGGAATATTATCGAGATGTATACGAATAAGGGGGATTCCATTCTTGACCCTATGGTCGGCGCGGGCACGACCCTTATAGAAGCAAAACTTCTGGCGAGAAATGCGCTGGGAATGGATATAAATCCCGAGGTCGTCGAACTTGCAAAAACCGCGCTGCGATTTAAGCATCATCCGTCAAGCAAGCAGGAAGTGAGGGTCGGCGATGCCCGCGACCTGTCTTTTCTCAAAGATGATTCGTTTGACCTTGTGCTTACTCATCCGCCGTATATGAACATTATAAAATATTCGGATGGTAAGATACCCGGCGACCTCTCGAACATAAGCAGTCTGGTGAAGTTCTGCGATGAAATGGAAAAGATAGCGAGAGAATTACTTCGAGTTCTCAAGCCGGACAAATACTGCGCAATTCTTATGGGCGATACCCGTAAGGGCAAGCACTTTGTTCCACTTGCTTTTAACGTTATGCAGCGGTTTCTAAAAGTAGGGTTTATTTTGAAAGAAGATATTATTAAGGTCCAGCACAATTGCGCCTTCACCGAGCGCTGGCGTCCCAAAGCCAAGCGAGATAAGTTTTACTTAATAATGCACGAGCATCTCTTCGTTTTTCGCAAGCCCAAGCCCGCAGAGGATTTGGGGCGGATAAGATTCAGTAGATTGCTTTAGGGCAATAGCAGTTTTTTGAGGAAAGATGACAGAACCAGTTAAGTAGCTTTGCTTGCCAATTGCCGAATGACATCAACCATCGCCTGCGTGCCGTCTCGCCCCCGCCCCCAGGCCTGCAGAACCGCTAATAACTGGTGGGCCAAAGCTACACCCGGCAGAGGCTGTTTCACCTGGTCGGCGCACTCAAGAACGAGCCGTAAATCCTTCTGCTGCAAATCAACCATAAAAGCCGGCTTAAGGTCCCCCGCAATTATCTTAGGCCCAAGTACTTTGAGCGAGTGACTCCCCGCAGCTCCCGCCGAAGTGACCTCCCACGTAGTTTTCAAATCCAGCCCCGCCTTCTCAGCAAAAGCTAAGCCCTCAGCGATGCTCATTATCGTGTGAATAACCATTACCTGGTTGGCCAATTTGGTCATCTGGCCTGAGCCGAGCGGACCGCAGTGTGTCACCGTCTTCCCCATCACTTCCATAATGGGCCGAACCTTTTCCACCGCCTCTTTCGGCCCGCCCATCATTATCGAGAGCTTGCCTTCTATCGCTCCAATCTCACCCCCGCTTATAGGTGCGTCGACCAAGGTCACACCCCTGGCCGCCAACTCCGCCCCCATCTGCTTTGTTGCCGCAGGCGATATGGTACTCATATCAACGCAGATAAGACCCTTCCTCGCAGCCTCAATCACGCCGTTTTCACCAAGAAGAGCTTGCTTAACATCAGGCGTATCAGGAACACAAGTTATCACTACGTCACTATTGCCTGTAACTGCCACAGCACTGTCGGCCCAGCTTGCGCCTTCTGAGAGAAGCTCTTTGGCCTTTGATTTCGTGCGATTGTGAACGGTCACCGAGTATCCTGCCTTTAGCAGGTTACGAGCCATCGCCTTACCCATAATACCGGTGCCGACAAAGCCAATTCTCTCACGAGCCATTTCTTATATCACCTCCAGCCGGCGAAGTGTCGCCTTTGTCCACCGGCCGCTGCGCAGTTGCGATGAGATAAGCAGTAATACCACCAGCACCCAGTAACCAACAAACCGCAAGTAGTGAAGCACAGCTTCGAATATTCCGCCGCCCGCGGCGGCATAGGAACTTGCCAACTCACCCGGTGTATACAAGGCCCCCGCAACCACTCGGCCAAAAACCAGCTGCCACGGCAAAAGCAAAATGACCATAACCAGGGACAAGAAAAACGCTCGACAGATATGGTTTATGCCGCCGAGTCGTCCGAGCAGCGACACTTTCAGAATAAACAGTATCGTCAGGCAATAAAGCGTAGCCGCCAGCACAATCACAAAGTTGATTAATCGGACAGCCCAAGTTATGTGTTTGAATTCTATGCCAAACAGAGAATCACCCCCTTGCCCCTCCTGCGATGCTGCCTTGCCCAGCTCATTTGGCTCGCCGACCATCTTTCCTGCGGTCCTTTCATCTTCGACCGGTTCCTTTGGCAGGTTCTCGTTGAGAGGTATGGTAAGGTCCTTTGCAGGTGGTGGTGTGCCTTCAGGGGGCGGCGTGTCCGCCGGCGGATGCTTGATTAGCTCACCTGCTTTGCTCGGCGGCTCGGTTTCACTTTCAGCTTTAACATAACCGGTGTTCACAAGCCAAAACGATACCTGCAGCAATATGAGACAGAGTATTACGATTACGAAAAAAAAGTTTTTCCATCCCCTGAACACTCCGACCGCTTCGAGACAATCCGTCGTCTCAACCAAATTGTTTTGTTTGGGTTGGTCGTTGTCCATCTTTCAATCTCCTAAATTTAGTGTTTAGCGTATTACTCTTTTTTGTCGCTGACTATTATGTTTCACCCCCGCCCTGTGTGCAAGCAATTTATTGACCGTCGAAAGGGGCGAACGGCATTGATAACCATAGTTGACCGAATCTCAGTCACGCTCTTGCAGCTATTTGCTTATGTACCTTTTCTCAATCCCTCTTAAACTGCGGCTGAAATGCCTGTTTCTTTTCCACCTTCTCAGCACCGAAGACAAAAGCCGCAACCACGACGCAGAGAAACGCTGTTACTATACTATTTCTCATTTTTCATCCTGCGGAGACTGTTTTTCGCCGCCTCTATGGTCCTTTCAATGTCCTTTTTGGTGTGGGCCAGGGAGACAAACATTGCCTCATAAGCGCTTGGGGCAAGGTAAATACCCTGACGCAGCATTTCTGCAAAGAATCTTTTGAAGCGTTTTATATCTGTTGACTGAACATCGGCGAAATTCCTTACCGGACTGTCAGTAAAGAAGCAGCTCATAAGTGAGCCGACGCGATTGATTGTAACGGGTATGCCTGCATCCTTAGCGGCCTCAGCCAGACCCGCCTCCAACAGCGATGACAAAAATTCGAGCCTTTGATAACAGTCGTCTCTTGTCAACAGATCCAGTGTCGCATTAGCTGCTGCCACGGCTATCGGGTTACCGCTGAGCGTGCCTGCCTGATACACGGGGCCGGTTGGAGCAAGCATATCCATAATATCAACTCGGCCGCCAAAAGCAGCCGCCGGCAGGCCTCCTCCTATGATTTTCCCCAGACAGGTAATGTCAGCTTTTACGTTAAAAAGCTCCTGCGCCCCACCATAGGCGACCCGAAAGCCGGTTATCACCTCGTCGAATATCAACAGCGAGTCATTCTCGTCACATAAATCACGAAGCGTCTGCAGGTAGCCCTCAACCGGCGGCACGAGCCCCATATTCGCAGCCACAGGTTCAACCAATACTGCTGCGATTTCACCCTTGTGGATTTGGAAGGCCGCTTCTGCCGCATCTTTATCGTTATATGGTATCACGATAGTAAGTTTGGCTATCTCGTCAGGGACGCCCGCACTTGAGGCAATAGACCCTTCCGCAAGGCCGGAACCCGCCGCGACAAGAAGCGAATCGCTGTGGCCGTGATAACAGCCGGCCATCTTGATTATTAAATCCCTCTTGGTATACGCGCGGGCCAGCCGGATAGCACTCATTACCGCTTCGGTGCCGCTACTGACAAGCCGGACTTTCTCGATGGAATCGAAGGCCGTGACTATTCTCTCAGCCAGCTCAGTTTCAGCTAACGTCGGTGCCCCGAACGACGTGCCTTTTCGCGCTGCTCTTTCAATAGCCTTCAGTACCTCCGCGTGGGCGTGGCCGAGTATCATTGGCCCCCATGAACAAACGTAATCAATGTACTCGTTGCCATCGATATCGTAAATTTTTGAGCCCTTTGCTGAAGCGATAAAAACCGGGTCGATATCGACCCCCCCAAAGGCCCTCACCGGCGAGTTCACACCACCAACCAAATAATCGCACGCAGCAGTAAAGGCGCGAACTGATTCTTCATGTCTGTGTTCTTTGTTCATCTTTGCATTCATATCATAAATCTGTCAGCAGCTAAGTTCAAATCATTTGTGCAGAACCGCATTCTGCAAACCTCAGGAAAATAAAGGACTTCCAGCCCTTGCCGGCAGCCGCCATATTGGCTCGAAATCGGGGTATTCGGTTTAAATTCTTCCTCTCTATCATCGTTTGCCGTCGAAAAGCTTGCTATCCTCGAACGAATTTGCTAAAATATTGTTTTGGCTGCCGATGTATCGGAAGCTGCAAATTCACTGTTTTGTTGAGGGTAACCTTTATGAGATGTGTTAAAACTGCCGTCTATTATGCAATTGGTCCGGTGCTATGTATGTTTTTGCTCGTAGGTTGCGGGTCGAATCAGCAAGTTACCTGTCAGCGGGAAAAGCAGGAAATGCAGGAGACTATAAAAGCCCAGCAAGAACAAATTGATGACTTGACACAGCGTGCTAAAGTGACGGCCGACATTCTCCTTCAAGTCACGACTCAACTGGAAGAACGCAAAGGGCTGCGCCCCAAGGCTGAAGGGGGAAAAAAACAAAATCCTAAGATAGCAAAAAGGCCTGCACGCAAGCGAGTGCCAAGGACCAGGACAAACCCAAAGCCGCGACCTAAGACCAGCACGACCAAGAAGAAAAGCGGCTGTCCTTGCAAACAAAGACGAAGCAAGTGAGAGCAGCCAAAATCGAATCGTCCTGACCATTTACCTGCAAACTAATTTAGCTATAATCCTTGTGGGCGTATTTTAGTCTCGGTGGTAACTGTACAAGTGTGTGCTAATCGGAGCTAAGTTGTGGAGCTGTCTTGGGTAATGAGGTTGAGAATCGCTGCTTCGGCAGCCACGGGAGTAATCCTTATTGGTTTTTTGGCTTGGCTGTCAGCAGCACCTGAGCCGCTCGGGGCTGTATCTGCCGACACTATTAGCGGCGGTGGCAAAGTAACTTTGGTAGGTTTGGCATTCTTAACGGGATTGCTCGCCTACTTTGTTTCGTGGCCCTATGGCCGAGAAATCGGCGTTTTGGCTGTACCATCCGGCTTAGCTATCTGGGCGGTGCGCTGCGGCAGTATGACCGGGCTGATGCGGGCGAATCCGAGCTTCACACAGCGACAGGCACTTTTTTCAGCATTGAAATGGGAGCCGCTTTTCTGGCTGGCTGTCCTCGCTGCCGGATTTGCTGGAGTTCTTGTCGGCTGGAAAATCCGCGCAAGACCTCACTCGGACCAAGCCAAAGATAATGCTGCGTCCAACTCGAGTGTATATTCGAATGCGGTAGTTGCGCTAATCGGCTCAGCCCTAATAGCCCAATTATGTATCGCGGTGTTAGCTCGCGACGTTAGAATCTTCGACAACAAATTAGGTTCCGTTGTGGCCCAGCCGGCTACCGGGCAGATTGTTTTCGCTGTATGTTTCTCTTTTGGGCTTGCTGCTTTCGTGTTCAAGAAGTTCCTCGATGTTAGCTATGTATGGCCCACAATTGCCAGCGGCGCTCTAACATTCTTTGCCATAATCACTTACGTCAAGCAAGATGTATTAGAGCATCTCGTTCAACGCTGGCCGGCGCCTTTTTTCCCAAACGTAGTGGTTTCAATTCTGCCTCTGCAGATGGTGGCTTTTGGCGCATTAGGCTCATTTGCCGGCTACTGGATGGCTGTACGCTGTAATTATTGGCGAAAACACGCATAAAAGAGCAAAAAGGGCCGCATACAGCAAAATTTGATGCATCTTTTTTCAAGTCGCTCTTTACAATAAGTCCATATATTTTAACCAGTTATGTACGAGAAGCCCCAGAATTGCCCCTTGATGGCGACCACACCGGCAAAAATAGTTGTTTTCGGCCTCGAAATTAGTCGAAAATATACTTGTGTTCAGAGTTCGTTTAATCGGTGCTGTTCTCGGGCTAACTCATTGTGAAATAACAGCATACAAAAGGCCTTGACGGACGGTGAACCAATAGCCGGATTCGTTCGTAGAATTAGATAAGACCAGCCGACAAAAGGAGTTGGAGATGTTGGTTTTAAGTAGGCAAAAAGATGAGTCGATTATGATAGGCGACAACGTCGAGATTGTCATCGTCGATGTCCGTGGCGATAAGGTTCGTCTGGGCATAACGGCCCCGAAGGAAATTCCGGTCCATCGCAGAGAAGTTTACGAAGCGATTCAACGAGAAAAGAGCGCGAAGAAAGAAGAACAGCCGGAACAACAGTAAAATCATCGAGTCGGCAAAGATGTTTTGCAAATCTTCACGCCGTACCTGAGTACATCTCTTTTAAATCCTTTTTTGGCGGTTTTGGAGGGTGCGTTCCGGAATTCAGCACTATCGTCTAAAGCTAAACGCCAAGAACATTCGTAGCTGCCATTTACTGCTAAATTTTCCGCGTCATCGCTTTTTCGGCATGTTCTCACGTTCCTCGGACGTGTCCACTTGCGTTGATTTGCTTTTCCGGCCTCTGCTGCGTTATTCGCGACGTATTTTGACATCGATATACTTAACGCCCCATTCCAGGGCCTCCTCGTGGGAGAGAAAGAGTACGTCGAGCCGATTTTCATAGATTGCACCGCCTCTGTCCAGCACTTTCACGGGCTCTCCACCGTTGTAGCCGGAGATGACCATTTCGGTCCCAAACGGGTATTTCTTGTCGGCTGCTACTAAGGCATCGCCCGGAAGTATTTTGTGACCGCAGGCCGTTTCGCCATCTGAATATCTGCCGCAGCATTTTGGGCATGGGCAATAGGCTGTTACGCGCATTTGCACGCTCTGCCATTCGCCGGACGCCTCGGAATTAGCGGCAGGATTGTCGGCCGTGCTTGGCCCGTGTCGTTCAGCCTCGACCTCTCTCCCGGATTTGTTCAAAACACCTGCACTGACAGTGCCTGTTTCAGGGACGCTGGTACTGAGCAAAGTTGTCTGCCCGCCAGTCGCCGCATAACCTATGGCATCGATGCAGCTTAAGGCATAAGTAATTGCCGCAAGCAGAACAATAGCAAGCCCGGTCCCGTGGTTTAGAAAAACACCCCCAAAACCTTTAACCCTTGCTTTCCTCAATGAGCACCCTTCTCGTAATCGGATTATTTGGATTAGCAGTAGTCCAGATTACTTCCAGTGTTCTGGTAACGCCCCCGTCCTTGGATTGTTGATAGCATTATACCGAAAACACCGCTTTGGTTCAACTAAATAGCCGCAAAACGGCCTCTAAGAAGCCGATTACGGCCGTTTGACGAAGAGGGTTGAGTTTTTATAGGTCCTTGGCGAAAAGTTTTCCTTCGGGTGTGATGCCTTGCTATGCGCAACAAAAAAGGGCTGCAAAGGCTTGCAGCCCTTTGGTCAATACAATCTAAAGCTCATATTATACTGAAGATGCTTTTCAATACCACCGTCCCCAATTCTTTGCTGCCTCTTACTCCACTATTACCACTTGTGAGAGACCCGGCGTCAACAAATCATACACCAATTTGGCATCTTCGTCGTAAAGGCGAATACATCCTCGCGACCTCGCCGTGCCTAATTCTCCGGCATCCTTTGTACCGTGAATAGCAAAGCCTGTTCTGCCTTTGGCAGCTCCTTCGATACCTTCCAGCCCTATCCACCTCGACCCTAAAGGATAGTCCGGGTCCTCTGCTTCGTAGGTTTTACCGGTAACCGGGTCGGGCCAGGTAGGCGATATCAGTTTACCGTTTGGTTTGACAACCCAGCGTCCTGTCGGGGTTTCCATACCCGGCTGGCCCAAAGCTACAGAAAAACTCCGTACAAAAGTGTCGTGAAGATACAAGTCCATTCTAAAAGTGGAACGATATATCGTGGCGTGAAACGGGCCGTTAATTACTTTTATCATCTCTCCTGCTCGCAGGGCTTCGGGTCTGCTGATGTTGTTAATTTTCATAAGAATCTCGTACGGCACTTTGAATCGCCTGCCGATGGCCGCCAATTGGTCACCTGGTTCAACCTTATAACTGCCGCAAAGCTTATCCTGTTTGAAAACGGTTCTACTGAAAAGCCATTTATCGGCAAGCTTAGATAGCTGCTTTTTCACAAAGGCCCGCTGCCGCCCATTCATCGGCAGCGTCAACGCTTCGTTAAGCTTGTCCCGTGCCTCTATAATCCTGCTTTGCTTTGCACCGGTCGGCACCGTCGTTTCGGTTATAAGCTCGTCAACTTTGGCGTTGGATTCAGAAGCAGCTTCTGGACCGTATTCGACTAATTCGATTTCCGGCATCACAAGTGCCCCCAAATCTGCAGCATCCTTTATTATATCAGCACCTGTTAAGGTCGCAGCAGTTTCGTTTTTGCTCCTGTGGAAAGGATGATACCCATAAACAGACGCAATCACTGCCCCAATAACTACGAACGCTAAAATGATAGGTATCCGTCTTTGCTTTCGCCTTCTTCGTATACTGTAAAGACTGGAACGATAACGAGCCATATTACTCTCCTTGTTTGCTCTCGAAATGAATCATCTTTTTATCTGCACAAACTCACCTTTAGCACTCACTGACCACCAGGCACAGCGGAATCCGCCAAGCCTGTTTCCCCGCCCGCATCCAAATACTCGTACGACTTAGAACCAACGTGTCTTCTGTCACCTCTTGGATACTTGTGTGCGGCCGTTACGACCACCGTTACGCTCTTTAGCCTGTTGACCTCACAGGCAGGTTTGACAGTTATGTCCCACAGAAGGGGATTTTTATCGTCCGTTTTGCATTGCGCCACTGTTCCTACTATCATCGGGACATCCAGGAACCCCGGCTTTTTTTGCGCATAAATAACGTCGCCGATTGTGACTTCGTGCTTTCTGGACAGCAGTTCGACCTTTGCGCAGTTGTCACCGTTTCCCTGCATTATCGTTCCTGTGTTTACGTCTGTTATCTTTATTGCTATCTTGGACGTGGTGTCGGTGACTAACCTGACGTGCGCCGTGCGTGAATCAATGTCGGATACAATCCCGATAACGCTGTAGTCGCCCAAAACGAACTGGCCTTTAGCCAGGCCGTCGTTTTTGCCGCGGTTGATAATAAGCTCGTTATACGGACCTCCAACACAGGCTGTAATGATATCAGCCAGAACAAAATTCACCCCTTCCAATACAGTTCTATCCCGAAGTCCTGACAGCCTTTCAACCTTTTGATGCTCTTGATGCAGCCATTGCATAAGGTTGCAAAGTTGGTTTCGGAGTTGATTGTATCTGCTGTGGCTAACAACGTCAGTACGAGATTGGCGCGTCTGTATTAAAAGCGCAAAGTCTCTGCTAATGCTCAAGGGTCGGCTGAAAATGTGCGCAAAAGCGAGCTGAAATCTGTTTGTGAGGTTCTGAGGGGTAAACAGGAAAATAAAGCCGGCTAACATAAACAAGGTAAACAGCACTTGCCCAGAGCTTTTGGTTTGCTTCTTTGCCATATTAGCACCTTCTGTTCCGTCCCTGGGCAGGCACGGTTATCTCCGGCTGTCAACCAAAGGCTTTTTATCCCCCGTTAGACCTGCCGTGGTCCATCGTATCCTTCCACAATTCAAGATTTTCCAGGTATACACTGGTGCCGTGGGCTACGGTGCTGAGCGGGTCCTCGACTCTTTGGACCTTTAAGCCTGTCGCATTTGTCAGTACCGCATCCATTCCTCGCAAGAGTGAGCCCCCACCGCAAATGTGTATCCCGTTATCTATCAAATCAGCCGCCAATTCCGGCTGGGTTTTTTCCAGCGTGGCCGTGACCGTGTCTATAATTGCAGCGATCGGTTCACGAAGTGCCTCACGAATTTCTTCACTTGTTATTACAATCTTCCTTGGCAGGCCGGAAATTGTGTCTCTGCCGGCTATCTCCATTGTCAATTCCTCTTCCAAAGGAACAGCAGAGCCGATTTGTATCTTGACTTTTTCAGCTCTTGCTTCGCCGACAAGCAGGTTGTAGGTCTTTTTGAGGTGATTAATTATCGCTTCATCCATATCGTCACCGCCGACGCGGATTGATTCAGAACCGGCGATATCGCCCAAGCTCATTACGGCCACTTCCGTCGTCCCGCCGCCAATATCAACTATCATCGAGGCGGTGGGCTCGCTAATCGGCAGACCAGCTCCTATCCCTGCCGCCATTGGCTCATCAACCAGATAAACCTTCCGCGCCCCGGCACGTTCGGCGGTTTCGACAACTGCGCGGCGTTCAACCTCGGTTATTCCGGTTGGAACTGCAATTACGACCCGAGGCTTCATGAAGCCGCTCCTGCCGTGAACCTTTCGGATAAAATAAGTAAGCATTACTTCCGTGATTTCGAAGTTGCTGATTACACCGTCTTTTAGAGGTCTTATTGCGCTAATCGAGCCCGGTGTCTTACCAAGCATCTCACGAGCAACCAAACCAACTCCTTCGCCATTGTTTAGAACTTGATTAGTGCCTTTGTAGACGGCTACTACAGATGGTTCATTGAGGATAATACCTTTGTCACGTGCACATACCAGTGTGGTGCAAGTGCCGAGGTCAATGCCCATATCCGTGCTGAAACAACCCAATATTGTGTCGAGCAGCACTGTCGACTCCTTTCCCTGGTTTTGTTCACACCTCCAACACCTGACCATTCACCTATAGCAATAGTTCGCTTCTATAGTTCAACTTCGTATATGGCTATCGGTCCTTTCAAATCACCCCTTTAAGTAGATTCGCCTTTTCACAAGGGGCTGTAATAATTGCCCTCGTGTTGCCTTTTTATAGGACAAGCCCAGCTCGCAAGTCCTATAAATAGAATGTGGTGTCAGTACTCCTTCGAAGTGATTTATGGGGATTCCATGCTACCGCCAATCATCCGGGTAACGGATGGACTCGGGCTCAATGTCGAACTCTCTGCACAACCCTTCCACAAGTGCCTCTACTCGTTTAATCTGGAGGTCGGTTGGGCGTGCAGTCTTACTATCGCCTATAACACAAATATGGATTGCCTGAGCACTGCCGGTCCGGTTTCTGCCCGTTGTAATTGAGCATTGTTTGTGCCATTTCTCTGTTGATTGTATCTGGCCATCGGCGCCGCCGAAGCCGTTGCAGATAACAAAGTGGCAACTGATGTCCTTCGGACCGGCCGGTCCGCTAAGCGCGGGCAACCGTTCTGCATTGCCGCCCTTAGTACCGCTGTAGTAGACCACAATCCGCTCCCATCGGTCCGGAGGCTGCACTAATCCGGAAAGAATCGCTTTTTCAACAGAACCAAGACCGTAATAACCCGACAGACAGAACGCACCAGCAGAGGGAGGCTTATTGCCAAGAGCCATTAAGATAATTACCCCTGCCAGCAATGAAGTCAGAAACGCTGCTAAAACTTTTACCTCCCTTGATTGCATTGACATAATTGACGCTCTGTTTAGTTGTTGACCACTGTACTTGCCTTCGGCACTTTAGCTTTACATTTTTTGTTATCGGCGGTATTAAATCGCCGCTTTTACGTAGACTTGGATTTTGACAGTTACCGCCGGTACTTGCCCAGTTGCGAAGTTCTTATAGGAACAGCCAAGCTTCTGAGTCCGAATATGAAAGGCGCTAAAGAGAGCTGTGTTATAGAAATTTGGGGTTTTTTGGGTTGGATTTTGGGGGGAATTGTTGTTTTTGAGCGAAAAACGGGGGCGGGGGAGTTAGTTTGTGGGGTTTGGGTAAAATAGGCAAGAAAAAATTGGTAAAAAATTGGTAAAAATGCGTAAAAAGTGGTAAGAAATTTGCAAAAATGCGTGCTTTTTGAGTAGAAATCGCAAGAAATGAGTCGTTTTTGAGTAGGTTTTTGCTGCCCTGTCGCGCAAATACGGGTGCTTTGGGTTTGATCCGGCTTCGCCAGAGGCTACGCCGCGACAAGTTGGGTTCGTATTGGGTTTGTTTTTATTGGCA
>Ga0114922_10000129_pt1 | contig 68935 bp, 54 predicted proteins | sample AartaG_FD_100975 | JGI IMG/M metagenome (GOLD analysis project Ga0114922, IMG submission 100975) | Deep subsurface microbial communities from Aarhus Bay to uncover new lineages of life (NeLLi) - Aarhus_00045 metaG | ecosystem: Environmental > Aquatic > Marine > Oceanic > Sediment | place...
TATCCCCTCACGCCAGGATTCAGGATACGGCGGCGATATTTGGGTATCCACACAATATGTTACTCCGTACGATAGTCACCGTGTCCTGATAATCGAATCTCCATTCAAACAGTATACCATATCGCCGCCTACTCATTCACCCACGGGCAAGCCCGCGGAACTCTGCCCTTCGGGTTAATAGAAATGCTGGGCACTTAATGACTTCATATTGAGTCGGACGCATTGCATATCCTGAATCAAGGCCGAATACAAGTGTCATTCCTGTGGGAAAACTGGACTCATTCCAATCACAAGAATAAGCTCAATAAAATTGGGCTATGCAAGAAAATGAGAAAATGTTAATATGTCCCAAAGAATTGATTATTGATGAATGATTATTGATTATTTTGGTATGAACATAGGTTCCTGCCCCTGCTTTTGCAGAGGTGACAGCCTTGCGCAGAAATGACACAACGGAAAGGTTTAGATGGCGGAAAAGCTGGATAAACATATCTTAAAGAACGGGCTGGTTTTGCTTGGCGAGCGGATGGAGGCGGTTGGTTCGGCGGCGTTCGGGTTTATGCTTCCGGCGGGTGCGGGGCAGCTGCCTGAGGGCTGCTGCGGTGCGGCAAATGTTATAACCGACTGGATTTTCAGAGGTGCAGGCGATAAAGACAGCAGACAGCTCAGTGATGCACTCGATGGTCTGGGTCTGCACCGCGCCAGCTCTGTCGGCAGCAGTCATATAGGCATAGGCGCTGCGCTGGAAGCCAGCAACCTGGCTGAAGCAATAAATTTGCACGCTGACATTATTCTTAGGCCGAGCCTGAAGGAAGACCAGTTCGAATTGGCAAGGCAATTAGCAATCGATGACGTTTTGGGTTTGGACGATGACCCGCGACAAAAGGTAATGCTTAAGCTGCGAGAACAATTCTATCCCAGTCCCATGGGGCGCAATACGGCGGGAAATCTGGACGAATTGAAGTCTCTGACGGCGGGGAAAACGGAAGAAATCGTTAAGAACAACTTCAATCTGTCGCAAACGATTTTCGCGGTGGCGGGCAAATATGATTTCGATGCAGTTGTTGCACAGATGGAGAGTCTGTTTTCCCGCACCAAAACTGCACTTCGCTGCGCTCCGTTTTTGGTGCGGGACAAGGCAGGTAAGTATACGCACATAAACAACGAAGGTGCGCAGGTACATATTGGGTTTATGACGAAGACGGTCAAGCCAACCGATGAGGACTACTACAATGCGAGGATTGCTGTATCGGTTCTTTCAGGCGGGATGAGCGCGAGGCTGTTTACAGAAGTGCGTGAAAAGCGGGGGCTGTGCTACTCGGTCGGAGCCCGGTACCACAATCTGAAAGAGGCGGCCGGCATAATGTGCTATGCAGGCACGACGCCGGACAAGGCCCAAGAAACATTGGATGTGATTGTACAGGAGTTTAACCGGCTAAGTGAGGGAATCAGCGAAGAAGAAATCAAGCGGGCCAAAGTGGGGTTAAAAAGCGCACTGATTCTGCAAAGTGAATCTTCCAGCAGCCGAGCCGGCGCTATCGGAAGTGATTACTACATACTTGGCAGAGTCAGAAGCCTGGATGAAATAAAGAACAAGATAGAGCAGACCAGCGTTGATTCGGTTTTAGAGTTTTTGCGAAATAATAAATTTGAAGATTTTACGGTGGTGACAATAGGACCAAAGCAAGTAAAAGTATAAGTGCACAAAAGCACAAAGGAAATTCGAAATCCGAAGCACGAAATACGAAACAAATTCGAATGTTCAAAATAAAAAATTCAAAACGAGTCCTTCACTACGCTCAGGATACCACTGAACAAATATAAGTTAAGAGCAATGTATGGAATTTAAGAAGAAGATACTGGGAAATGGTTTAGCTATCGTTGGCGAGGTCAACAAATCAGCCAAGTCAGCGGCAGTGGGGTTTTTTGTCAAAACAGGTTCGAGAGACGAGAGCAAAGAAATAAACGGCGTCTCACATTTCCTGGAACATATGCTGTTCAAGGGCACCGAGAAGCTAAGCGCGTTTGAAGTCAGTGAAGCATTCGACCGAACAGGGGCCCAATACAACGCTTTTACAAGTGAGGAAAACACGGTTTATTATGGTGCCATGCTGCCGGAATATCTGGCTAAGGTGACAGAACTGTGGATAGAGTTGATGAGACCTGCTTTGAGAGATGATGATTTCAACATTGAAAAGAATGTAATTAAAGAAGAGATTGCGATGTACAAGGACCTGCCGAGCTATGACGTTATGGAGAGGTGCAGAAGCCTGCACTTCGAGTCGCATCCCTGCGGCAACAGCGTTCTGGGCAGTGAGGAGAGCATAGATGGTCTTGCGGCTGAACAGATGAATAATTATTTTACGCGGCGCTATGCGCCAAATAATATTGTCCTGGCGGTTGTTGGCAATCTTGATTGGGAGCAAATCTGTTCAATTGCCCAAGACTCCTGTAGTGAGTGGCAGAAGCAGGGTGCTGGAAGAGAGCTGGCGCACTACGTGGGCAGTAAAAAGAAGAAACGCATTGAAAAATCGAATCTTGCCCGGGAGCACATATGCCTGATGAGTCCAAGTGTGTCGGCCCAGGACCCGAGGAGATTTGCAGCGTCGCTTCTTGCGATTATCGTCGGGGACAATGTGGGCTCGCGGTTCTACTGGGAGCTGGTTGACAAGGCATTGGCAGAGGCAGCAACAATGCAGTTCGGGGCCATGGACGGTACGGGGGCATTTCACAGCTATATCAGATGCAGCAGGGAGGAGGAGCCAAAGGTCCTTGAGATAGTAAGGGATATCTTCAGCAGTCTGCCCCAAAGCGGCATAAGCGACGACGAATTGAGAAAGGCCAAGAATAAGGTTCTTAGCGCTTTGGTGATAAAGAATGAGGTGCCGATGGGCCGGCTGATAGACCTCGGCTTTAACTGGGTATATTTGAAGGAGTATCGCACCATAGAAGATGACATCAATGCAATTAAAGCTGTGACGGTCGGCGATGTAAACTCGCTAATAGGGCAGTTCAACCCAAACGATTTCACACAGTTTTCCATAGGTCCTGCTTGAGTAATCTGTCGGACAAACAAGATTCCTATTCTTCGGGAAGAGAGAAACGAAAATGGGTAAGAAAACAATTTTGGCGCTAATATTAGTCATTGGCCTGGCGACTGCACCACTTATGGGGACGCCGGGGAAACCTATCAAAAAGCTGCCATATACTAAAGCGGAGCTATTAGACAAGAAAGTGCGATGCAGCTACGAGGGCGATTATCTTAACCGTGTAGGGTTTCTGATGGGAGGTATCGGCAGCGGCTGCGTCAGTCTGTCCGGGACGGGTAAACTTATTGACTGGGAGATTTTCAACAAGGCGAACAAAGGCTATCAGCCACGGTTTACGTTTCTTTCGGTCTGGGCAAAGGCTGAGGGGAAAGAACCGGTCTTTAAGGTGTTAGAGGGACAGTGGCGGGGCCGTCTTGATGACCCGATAGGGCCTGAACAGACAGAGGCGCCGGGCCTGCCCCGGATGAGAGAATGTCGCTTTGAAGGTAAGTTTCCTTTTTCCAAGGTTTATCTTTCTGACGCAACTATGCCAATAAAAGCGGTCATCGAAGGCTGGAGTCCGTTTATCCCCGGCAACTCGCGCGAATCGTCACTGCCCGTTGCGACCCTCAATGTAACGCTGAGTAATCACACAAGAAAGACGGTGGAGGTTTCGCTTGGATTTAATGTTCAGAACCGGGCGGGAAAGTACAATCAGGTGATTCGGGAGCCGGGATTTTGTGCTTTGTATATGCACGATGGGTTCGAAGACGGCAAGTCTATGGTTCTGGCGACGCCGGCGGCGGTGACAACGTGGCAGCCAAATTGGCGCGGCAGTGGTAGCTGGAAGAACAATTTTATGTGTCTGCAGCACTTTGTGGACACTTTTGCACTGAACGGGCGATTCGACAGCACTGGGAAAGCTGTCACTGAAAAAGCAGACTCGGGGCAGGCAAGCGAAGTTAAAGCTGTGGGTGATGAAAACTCAAAGGTCGGTTCGCTGGGTGTTCAACTGATACTCAGGCCCGGCGAAAAACGCACGGTCCCGTTTGTAATAGGATGGTATTTCCCGACAATAGGCGTGCCCCGTGCGTGGGGGGGACCTGATGAGGTTTTCTGGCGGAATTATTATGCGACGCAGTGGAGCAGCGGGCTGGATGTGGCCCGCTACACGATTGCAAATCTTGAGCGGCTGGAAAGAGATACGCGGCTTTTCCAGGAGACGTTCTTTTCGAGCACGCTGCCGGGGGTTGTGCTGGAAGCCATCTCCAGCCAGCTTTGTATTCTCCGTTCAACAACGGTGGCGCGTTATCCGGACGGCACACTTTATGGGTGGGAAGGCTGTCACTTTAAGAAGAGACAGGGATTCGGCACGTGCAATCATGTGTGGAATTATCAGCAGGCGATTCCGTACCTATTCGGTGACCTTCAGCGTTCGATGTTAGAGAATTTTATGTTCAACGGTCTGCGTGAGTCGGATGGTGGGGTGATTTATCGTATGCCGGTCGGGCCCGGCGCCAAGGTAAATCAGCAGGGAGGGTTTACATCCGCGGCGGACGGACAACTCGGCCAGGTATGCCAGGTTTATCGTGACTGGCAGATTTGCGGTGATGATGCGTGGCTGAGAGCGATTTGGCCCAAGACTAAGAAGGCACTGGAATATGCGTGGGTGGCGTGGGACAAGGACCGCGATGGGCTGCTTGAGGGACGGCATCATAATACCCTGGACCTGGATTTCAGGACTCCGGAGACGATGTGCGGCAGCCTGTACCAGGCGGCACTGCTTGCCGGGGAGCGGATGGCGCTGTATATGGGGGATGCGGAGGCGGCGAAGGAATACCGGCGAGTATTCGAGTCAGGAAAGAAACTCTCGGATGAGAAACTCTTTAACGGGGAGTATTACCACCAGATGCTGCCGGCACCTGGCGGCTATCAACTCGGGGCGGGCAGTATCTCCGAGCAGATACACGGTCAGTTATATGCGCGAATGTTAGGGCTGGAGGATATCTACAGCAGGGACAATATTCGCAAGGCGGCCGCGTCACTATTCAAATACAACTATGTCACCGATAGTTATGACCGAATCAATACGAACCGAGTTTATTCGCTCAGCGGCGAAGGCGGGCTGCTGATAGCGTGCTGGCCCAAGGGAGGCAAACCAAAGAAGCCTCTGTTGTACTGTGACGAAACGCAGATAGGGTATGAATATCAGGCGGCTGGTAATATGCTGTACGAAGGGTATATTCTCGAAGGTCTTACGGTAATCAAATCTATTCGCGACCGATTCGACGGGAAAAAACGCAACCCATTCTGTGAAATTGAATGGGGCAACCATTATGCCAGGTCTATGGCAAACTACAACGCTCTGCTTGCTCTGTCGGGCTTCCGTTATTGGGGCGTTGAGAAGATTATGCGGCTGGCACCTAAGGTATATGAAAAAGATTTTCGCGTATTCTTCAGCGTGGATTCCGGCTGGGGTATAGTGTCTCAGAAAAAAGGTAAGAAAAAACAAACTGTGAAAATTGAGGTCAGGAAGGGCAAGCTTGCCGTTGAAAAGCTTAATCTGATGGTGAATAAGCGTGTGAAAAAGCTTGCCGTTCGGATGGGCAGCAGCGATATTGCCGGCAAGATTAAGAAAGCGGATAATGAATTTTGGGACGCAGATAAAATGGTAACGGTGCAGTTGGATAATAGTGTTAATGTTGTGTCCGGTCAGCCGTTGGTTGTGGAGATGAGATTTTAGAAACAAGATTATTGTCTAATGTCGCCGAGGGAGTTTAGATTATGTGCGAAGCAATTTCGAAAATGATAAAGGCGGGCAGCCTTGCGGCTGCGCTTGTGTTGGTCACATTCGTTACGGGCTGCATCTCGAGCGAGGACAGCGGCTGGCAGAAGAAACTTGCGAGGGAATTACCTGTTTTAGGGCATCGGAACTGGATTGTGATTGCTGACTCGGCTTATCCTGCCCAAAGCCGAGCAGGGATTGAGACTATCGCAACGGGGCAAGACCAAATCGAGGTAGTTAAGGCCGTACTAAAAGCAGTCGATAAGGCTGAGCACGTTCGCGCCAACGTGTATCTCGATGCGGAGATGGAATACGTTTCGGAAAAGGATGCGCCGGGGATAAATGCTTATCGCAAAGAGTTGGCCGGCCTACTGGAGAAACGCGCAGTTAAACGGGTGCCGCACGAAGAGCTGATAGCCAAACTCGACGAGGCGGCGAGAACGTTTCGTGTGCTGATTTTCAAAACCACTCTCACAGCGCCATACACATCAGTTTTCCTTGAGCTGGATTGCGGATACTGGGGTCCAGGTCCGGAGCAGAAGCTGCGGCAATCAATCCAACGGTCAAAGTAGTTTATTGCTTCGCAGAGACACCGTGATTTAATTCGAGCGATAGTACTCGGCAAGTACCCAATTTATTGTTGATTTGCACCGGCGATTCCGTTAGACTAAAGGAGAATTACTATCAGGAGGTTATGGTGGCAAGTAAGCCCGAAAACAATGAACAAATTGATGCCGATATTCTGCAGTGCAAGAAGGATGTTCTTCGTGCGCGCGACATAATGCCGCCATATAAGAAAAAAGCCGAAGAGGACAAATCACAAAGGACAGGCGAAAACACAGCTCGCCCACCCGACGCATTAGAAACGACTACGGACAAAGAAAAAATCGAGCACATAGGGCCAGCCGGAGAGAAACCAGTAAGGGCTGCGGAAGCGGAACAGCAAAGAAGCGAAATACCGAGATTTGACCTCGCTGAAGAGATAATGGCGGAGCAGCGGAAGGTCAGCGCAACAAGAAGAAAGGCGCCCGGCAAGACATTTGAAGCTCAAAAGGCAGAGTTGGAGGTTGAGTCAGCCCCGCCCGTCAGGGACGGGCGCGGGCCAGCCGGCTATGCTACGTGGTGGTCAACACCGGCACAGGCACATCAACAGCAAATAATCGCTGAGATTGTAGCAAGGGACATCGAAAGGATGTGTCGCGGCGATTACTTAGGCGTTTGAAGGCAATGATTTAAGGCTGGGCCTACGAAGCCGTAAAGGAATAAAAAGCACGAGCGACAGAGATTCAGGAAGCGTTACTAAATTGCATAAGAACTTGTATGGTCTTTTCTATACCCCTACCATAGGCAAAAAACAAACTTTCCATTGCTTGTTTCCGTGGATGTTTTCCTTATAATGCCAATACCTGCGCTGCAACAAGGCATTGGTAAGAGGAAGGTGTAGTTAGTCCAGCGACTACGGCAGCTTATTGGTATGAGCACTGGTTTTAAGTCGCGCTCACATTGATTTAGAAAAAGGAACTAAGAACTATGGGATTACACGCGGCGGATATTTGTGTTTTGGCGTTTTATTTGGTTGTGATGGTTGCCATCGGTATTTGGTCGGCGCGAAAGATAAAGAGCAGCGCCGATTTCTTTTTGCCGCGTAGGTTCGGCAAAGCGATGATGATAATGTTCTCGTTCGGGACGGGGACGCATTCGGACCAGGCGGTGAGCGTGGCGTCGAAGAGCTTTACGAACGGGCTGTCGGGCATCTGGTATCAGTGGCTGTGGCTTCCGGTGACGCCGTTCTACTGGCTGATTGCGCCGGTTTTCCGGCGGTTTCGAGCTATAACGACTTCCGACGTGTTCGAGGCGCGGTACAACCCGAGTGTGGGGATGCTGTATGCGGCAGTAGGAGTGCTGAACCTGGCGGTCAACATCGGCGTTATGCTGAAAGGCTCAAGTGCGGTTATCTCGGCCAGTACCGGCGGGCTGGTAAGCGCGAATCTGGCCATTATCATAATGACTGTGATATTCGTTGCGTACGGGGTGGCGGGCGGACTTGGCGCGGCGATATTGACGGACTTTATCCAGGGGGTCCTAACTATTATTTTTTCTTTCCTGCTGCTGCCTTTGATACTGAATGCGGTCGGCGGAATGGCGGGGCTGAGAGAGGCAATTAAGGACCCGCAGATGTTTTCGCTGGTGGCACCTGCTGAAATCGGGTTTTTCTACATTGCCGTGATTGCGTTCAACGGCCTGGTGGGTATTGTGACCCAGCCGCACACTATGGCCAACTGTGCGGCGGGCAAGACGGAGATGGAGGGACGGATAGGTTTTATGGGGGGAACGCTGATTAAGCGTTTGTGCACTGTGCCGTGGGCTTTGACGGGTCTGGCGGCGGTGGTGTACTTTGCGGGCAAAACGATGGAGCCGGACAAGGTTTTCGGGGCGGTTGCAGGTGATTTTCTGCCGGATATTATGCCCGGCGTGCTGGGGGTATTTATAGCGGCCATACTGGCATCGGTGATGAGCTCCTGCGATGCATTCATGATATCTTCGTCGGCACTCTTTACGGAGAATGTATACAAACGTCTTGTTCGCGACAGAGAGAACCGGCATTACATTACGGTCGGTCGAATCACCGCGGTTGTAATTGTGGCGGGCGGTGTAGGTTTTGCTTTCTGGCTGCCGGGCGTAGTGAAGGGCCTTGAGATATTCTGGAAGATTTCTCCGATGATGGGGATAGCGTTCTGGCTGGGACTGTTCTGGCGGCGGACGACAGTGGCCGGCGCATGGGCAGGAACGCTTTCGGCTTTCGGGATATGGTGACTCACGGGGCAGGACTTTTTCATCTCGTGGCTGGGCAGTGTACCGGGAGCTGAGTCGCTGCGGTTTGTATTTATCAAAGAGGGGACGCCTGAGGTTTACCTGCCGTGGCAGATGGTTTTCTACCTGACAGGGGGGACACTGGTCGGGATTATCATCAGTCTTTTTACAAAACCGGTGGCGAAGGAGAAGCTGGATAATTTCTATGCGTTGATTCGGACGCCGGTGAGGCCGGGCGAGAAGGTATCCGCTCCGTGTACCCTGCCAGAGGGCGCGGTTGTCCCTGAGAAGCGGAACATTTTCCCGAACACCAATTTCGAGATATCGATTCCTTCGCTTACCTCTGTTGTCGGGTTCTTAATCGGCTGGGGATGTGTCGCAGCAATCATCTGCTCAGTCTATCTGATAGCAAAGGTATAACAACTATGGAAGACCGTTTGTTTTCAAATAGCCCAGTGCTTGCCGCTGATATTGTTCTTGCGCCTGCGTGGTGGTTTCATAACGAAGGGATTACCTTTGATGAGGATTTCTTTTATCATCCGGCCAAGCGAGTAGAGACCGAACGGAAAATGGAAGAGGTCCTCTATGAGCGGTGGGGGAAATACGGGCTGGGGGAAGATAGGGACAAGGACCTGCCGGTTGTTGGTGCTGTTCACTTGGCGGCAGGGTATTTGCTTAGCGAAATGCTTGGGTGCAAGGTGGACTATAGAGAAGATGCGCCGCCGCAAGTAATTTGCAGGCAAGTGGAAGATTTGAGCATTTCGGCAGATGCAGCATTTGAAAGCAGCGCCTACAAGAAGTTTGAGCGACTGACCGAATCGCTCAAGACAAAATACGACTATCTGAAAGGTGACGTAAACTGGGGCGGCATTTTGAATATAGCGCTCGACCTTCGCGGAGAAGCTTTGTTTATGGATATGTTCGACAGGCCCGACGATGTTAAGGTTTTTCTTTCTGAGATTGCGAAAGTAATTGAAAGATTCACACAGGATTTGTACAAGGAGACCGGCTCTACTTCAATCAGCGTCAATAGAACTGTTCGTCACCTTGAGCCGGCGGTATTCTTACATAGTGAATGTTCACATACGATGATTTCGGCCGAGGATTACAAGAAATTCCTTTTTGCTTTTGACCAGCAATGGAGCGAGAAGTACAGACCTTTCGGCATTCATTTCTGCGGCAAAGACGCTCACCGATACGCTACGGTTTTTGCGGAACTTGGACATCTTGATTTTTTGGATGTTGGCTGGGGGGGTGACGTGGCGGAGCTGCGCAAGTATCTTCCCAATACTTTCTTGAATATTCGGTTAAGCCCGGTGGAAATCATAGAGCAGAGCGTCGGGGAGATAGCGAATACGATTCGCCGTCTTGTAGCGGATTCGGGTAATCCTCGACTGACAGGCGTCTGTTGTATTAATATGGACGAGAAGGTTTCGGATGAGAAAATTAGCGCAATCTTTGAGACAGTTGCTACACTCAGAAAAGAATGTTCAGATTGATGAATCTTTGGCGCGGGATTTTTTATGACATCTAAAGAACGTGTACTGACTGCATTAGAGCACAAGAATCCGGACCGGTGTCCGTGTAATTACATTAGCACGCCGGAAGTGGACGAAAAGCTAAAGAGCTACTTCCAAACAGACAGCGTAGAGGTCGTGTTCGAGAAACTTAAAGTGGACATAAGGGTGGTTGACGCGCCATACATCGGCCCAGAGCTACCCACGTGGGATGACGACAGATTTATGAACTATTGGGGCCAAATACGCAAGCCGGTCAGGAACGAGGCGGGGACTTATAACGAAGCGGTAGAGCTGCCGTACGCGGCGTTCAAATCCGTGGAGGACGTGGAGAAATTCCGCTGGCCGAAGGTTGAGTGGTTCGATTATTCGCGATTGGCCGATGACTGCCGAAAGTATTCAGATTACGCTATCGTTTTCGGCAGCCCGGGGAATATGGATTTAATCAACGGCACATCGTACGGCAGAGGCGTTGAGCAGGTCATATATGACATTGCGCTGGAGGACGCGGTGGGGCTGGCGTGTATGGAAAAGCGTTTTGAGTGCTGCTATGAGAGAAGCGAAAAAGCCCTGAAAGCCGCAAATGGGCAGATAGATGTTCTCTGGATTGGGGACGACTACGGGACGCAAAACGGGCTCTTAATGAGTCCGGAAAAATGGCGTAAGCTTTTCTTTGCAAAGCTCAAGAGGATGTGTGATTTGGGTCACAAATATGGGGCGAAGGTTATGCTGCATAGCTGCGGCTCAACCCGCCCACTCTGGGGGGGGCTGATTGAGGCTGGGGTTGATATATACGACACCGTTCAGCCGGAGGCAGCGCAAATGAATCCCGCTGAGCTGAAGGCCGAATTCGGCGACAGGATATGTTTTCACGGTACGATAAGTACACAAAGGACGCTGCCATTCGGGACCGCGGAGCAGGTTGCGGAAGAGGTTCGTTTGAGAATAAATACGGTAGGCAAAGATGGCGGCTTTATTGTGGCTCCCGCCCATAACATTCAGCCGGACACGCCCATCGAGAATATTCTCGCGCTCTATGAAGAAGTACAACGTGGTTAGCTATCTTCCTATTCTTATCCGGCAGCTTCGCTCGGTTAATTTGTATTTGAAATTTTTGGAGCGTTGCTATATATTGTGCCGGAAGCACACGATTGAACCGGAATTATCGGAAAATTTGTTAAGGAGAAGCTGTGATGGGTTCAAAACCGAACGCTATTGTAGCCCAGTCCGGCGGGCCGACGGCGGTAATTAATTCGAGCGCCTGCGGCGTGGTTCAGGAAGCAATGAAATCGGGTAAAATCGGGCAGGTGATAGGCGCGACCAACGGGATATTGGGCGTGCTGAAGGAAGAATTGTTCGATATCTCGGCTGAGAAGAGCGAAACTATTGAAGCTCTGAAGCAGACGCCGGCAGCGGCTATTGGCTCGTGCAGACATAAGCTGAAATCGCTTGAAGATTCCAAGGCGGATTTCGAAAGAATACTCGATGTCTTCAAGGCACATAACATCCGCTACTTTTTCTATGCCGGCGGTAACGATTCGATGGATACAGCCGACAAGGTCAACAAGCTGGCGGCGGATGCAGGCTATGAACTGGTTTGTATGGGCGTTCCGAAGACGGTCGATAACGACCTTGCATTTACGGACCACTGTCCGGGATATCCGAGTGTGGCGAAGTATGTCGCGACGTGCGCGATGGAGGCCGGGCGAGATACCGAAGCGCTCTACACAGCAGATACGTGCACAATTCTGGAGGTGATGGGCAGAAACGCCGGGTGGATAGCGGCAGCCACAGGGCTTGCCGCCAGATGTCCGGAAGACGCGCCGCACCTTGTATATATGCCGGAGGCAGCCTTCTCCTTCGATAAATTTGTAGGCGATGTCAAGGAAGTGCTCAAGGAATTGGGCAGAGTATTTATCGTCGCCGGCGAAGGTCTCAAAGACAAGGACGGCAATTACGTGACTGCCGATTCGGGGGCATTCAGCAAGGACAGCTTCGGTCACGTTCAGCTTGGCGGCGTGGCTGATATGCTCAAGGCCGTGGTTGAAAAGGATGTGGGAATTAAGGCGCGTTTCAATAAGTTAGGGACAAACCAACGAAGCGCGATGCACTTTGCGTCGCTGACCGACATTAACGAGGCGTATATGTGCGGGCAGATGGCGGTAAGATACGCGATGGAGGGTGTGAACGGCAAGATGGTGACACTGGTTCGGGAAAAAGGCAAGAAGTACAAGTGCACAACAGGCTTAGCTGAGTTGAGGGATGTGGCCAACGGCGAGAAGAAAGTGCCGCGCGAGTATATAAATGATAAGGGTAATCACATCACCGACGCGATGCGGGATTATGTGCGGCCGTTGGTCCAAGGTGAGGCCCCGATTACGGTTGATAAGGATGGGCTGCCGGTGTTTATGAGATTCGAACGGAAGCCGCTGGAAAAGAAGCTGCCAAAATATATGTAAACGGTCAGACAACCGGGAAAGGTGTAAAAGTATGATTTTAGATAAGTATTCGTTTGGAGTTGGGGACAGATTCGGTCATCAGGGGAAAGCCCAGTTGCAAGCTATAATCCGGGCGAAGGAACGGGGTGTTGACATTGTCCCCGTCTGGAACAAGTCGCATCGCGAACACACTATCATTGGAACCTCGCCCGGCGATGTTCGCGTCGAAGCCGACGAGGCGGTCAAGGCGCTGGGATGGAACGATTCATACTATGTGGACGCAGACCATATAGGTCTGAAGAATGTTGACCTGTTTATCAATTCGAGCGATTTCTTTACTCTGGACGTGGCCGACTTCATAGGTCGGGCAGCAGACAAAGGCGAGGTCGGCGTTTTCGTCAACAAGTACAAGAAGTACGTTGGTTCGCTAACTATTCCGGGAATTGGCGAAGCAGTTAAAATAGACGAAAAACAAATTGAGACAATCGGGCGCAAGTTTCTGCTGGCGGTCAAAGAAGCAGGCAAGATATATCGTCATATCAAGGCATCCAAGGGCAGTGACTCTTTTATTACTGAGGTTTCGATGGATGAGACCGACCAGCCGCAGACGCCGGTCGAAATGCTCTTTATTCTCGCTGCGATAGCCGACGAGGGTATTCCTGCGCAGACGATAGCACCGAAGTTCACCGGCCGTTTCAATAAGGGCGTTGATTATGTCGGTGATGTCGCGCAATTTGCAAAAGAGTTCGAAGAAGACCTGGCTGTTATCGCTTTTGCGGTCAAGGAATTCGGGCTGCCTGAGAACCTGAAACTGAGCGTGCACTCCGGCAGTGACAAGTTCTCGATTTATAAGTCAATGAACAATGCGATAAAAAATTTCGATGCCGGTTTACATATTAAGACGGCGGGGACAACGTGGCTGGAAGAGCTTATCGGTTTGGCTGTAGCCGGCGGGGAGGGCCTGGCAATAGCAAGAAAGGCTTACGCCAATGCGCTGTCGCGATTCGATGAACTCTGCGTGCCCTACGCTACAGTCATCGACATAGACAAGGGCAAGCTTCCACCGCCGGAGGTAGTCGATGGATGGAGCGGTGAAGAATATGCTAATGCGCTGCGTCATAATCAATCCTGCGATAAGTATGACCTGAATCTGCGTCAGTTGCTGCATGTGGCATATAAAATCGCTGCTGAGATGGGCGATGAGTTTCTGAACGCATTGGAGAAATATGAGGAAACAATCGCAGAGAACGTAACGGAAAATATTTACGAACGGCACATCAAACCTATCTTTGTGGATTAGAGGACAGAATGAGATGAAGGATTTATTTGATTTGAACGGCAAAGTGATTGTGATAACCGGTGGGGGCGGGATTCTATGTGGGGCAATGGCCAAGGCGCTGGCCGGTATGGGAGCAAAGGTGGCGGTCTGGGATTTGATTGAAGCTGCCGCAAAAAAGGTCGCCAAACAAATAAAGTCGGCCGGCGGGACCGCAATAGCCGTGAAGTGCAACGTTCTGGAAAAAGATACTCTGGAGACCGCCAGGCAAAAGACTGTAGCTGAGCTCGGGGACATCGACATATTGATAAACGGTGCCGGGGGCAATAAGAAAGAAGCGACTACTTCGGAAGCACTGCCCTTCTTTGACCTGCCGGCGGAGGCGGTTCGATTTGTGTTTGACTTGAATTTCATCGGAACGTTTCTTACCACGCAGGTCGTGGCCAAAGATATGGCCAAGCGCGGTAAAGGCCTGATATTGAATGTTTCGAGCATGGCGTCGCTGAGCCCGCTGACCAAGGTCATGGGCTATTCGGCGGCGAAGGCGGCTGTGAATAACTTCACGCAATGGTTAGCTGTGCATATGTGCCAGAATTATTCGAAAGACATCCGCGTCAACGCGATTGCACCGGGGTTTTTCCTGACCGAACAAAACCGGTTCCTGCTGACTGATGAAAAAACCGGCGAGCTGACCGCGCGCGGCAAGACAATTATCGACCATACGCCGATGGGGAAATTTGGTCAGCCGGAAGAGTTGATTGGAACGGTTATGTGGCTGCTCAGCGATGCGGCAAAGTTTGTAACGGGAATCGTCGTTCCCATTGACGGCGGCTTCTCAGCTTTCAGCGGAGTATGAAAAATTAGTTAGTGATTGTTGATTAGGGAAGGAAAAAATGGCAGAGGTTGACCCAGCAAAACCACTAAAAGAGTTTAAGCCGAAAAAGAAATTCTTCGTAGGCATCGATTCGGACGGCTGCGCGTTCGATACGATGGGGATAAAGCAGCGGGAGTGTTTCTGCCCCTGGATGATTGCATATTTTAGCCTGCAGCCTGTAGCGCAGGCGGCACGCGAATGCAAGGAATTCGCAGATTTGTTTTCCAGAACGCGCGGTGCAAACCGCCATAAGACAACTAAGCGCATCATTGCTGAACTGCTGCCCTCTCATCCGATGGTTAAAACCAGGAAGTTCAAAGTTCCGCAATATCCTCATTATTTTGCGTGGGTCGATGACCCCAACAGCCTGCTGAGCAATGACGGGCTCAAACAGGCCATTGCTAAAGCCAACAACACAGAGGTCAAGGCGGAATTGGAAAATGCACTGGCGTGGAGCGAACGGGTGAACGCGTCTATAAAAGATATTGTCAAGTGTATGCCGCCGTTTCCATTTGTGCGTGAGAGTCTGGAGAAAATCGGAACGGAAGCTGATGCTATCGTTGTCTCGGCTACGCCGTGTGAAGCGCTTGCGCGTGAGTGGGAAGAACACGACATCGCCAAATACGTAGGTGTTATAGCAGGCCAGGAAATGGGGAAAAAAGCCGAGCACTTAAGCTATGCCGCGAAAGGCAAGTATGAAAAGGACCACATCTTGATGATAGGCGATGCGCCAGGGGACATGAAGGCCGCCAAGGCAAACGACGCCCTGTTTTATCCGGTTAATCCTGGCGAAGAGACCGAATCGTGGAAGAGATTTCACGATGAGGCGTTTGACAAATTCATTGACGGACAATACGCGGGCAGCTACGAAGAGAAATTAATTGCAGGTTTCCTGGGACATCTGCCTGAAACGCCGCCGTGGGAGCAATAACAGAAGTGTTACTTTATAGCCGTGGCCATGAGAATGATAACCTGACCAGCCAGGATTTAAAGGAGGGGTTTTGTTCTGCGCTCGACAAGCTCGGCCCAAAGAAAAAGGTGCTGGTAGTCCCGCCTGACTTTACCCGGTGTCACTCCCGTGCAGGTGAGTTGACATCTATTGCCTGGGAGTATTTCGGCGACAGGTTGACAGATATTCTTCCCGCATTAGGCACTCATTCGGCTATGACAGAGGAGGAAATAAAACGGATGTATGGACAGACACCGCTGGGACTATTCAGAGAGCATAACTGGCGGACGGGACTGGTAACGCTCGGTGAAGTACCGGCTGAATTCATCCGTGAAGTTTCAGAAGGTCGTGTCGATTACAACTGGCCCGCTCAGGTAAATCGCCTTGTTGCGGAAGGTGGTTTCGACCTGATTCTATCCGTAGGCCAGGTTGTGCCGCACGAAGTAAGCGGGATGGCCAACTACAACAAGAACATTTTTGTTGGTACCGGCGGTGCCGACGGTATTAATAAGAGCCATTTCCTTGGGGCGGCCTACGGGATGGAACGGATAATGGGACGGGCTGACAATCCCGTAAGGCAAGTCCTGAATTATGCGTCCGAGCATTTCGCAAGAGACATGCCGATAGTCTACGTGCTAACGGTTGTAGGCCCGGCTGAAGACGGGGCCCTTAAAACGCGCGGCTTATTTATTGGGGACGATATCGAGTGCTTTAAGCTGGCAGCAGAACTATCCGTTAAAGTAAATCTCAAGCTGCTTGATGAACCGCTCAAGAAAGTAATTGTTTACCTTGACCCGGCCGAGTACAAGAGTATTTGGCTTGGAAACAAGAGTATCTATCGCACCCGTATGGCTATGGCTGATGGAGGTGAGCTGATTGTATTGGCGCCGGGAGTAGGCCAGTTCGGAGAAGACGCCGAAATCGACCGAATCATAAGGAAATATGGTTACGTAGGAACAGAGCAGATACTTGAGGCGGTCAACAAGTACGACGATATCAAAAACAATCTCAGTGCCGCTGCCCATTTGATACATGGCTCTTCCGAGGGTCGATTTAGTATCACCTATTGTCCAGGGAAACTGAGTAAGGAAGAAATCGAAGCAGTGAACTTCAAGTACGCGCCGCTGGCGGAGATGACAAAAAGATATGACCCGCAAAAACTTCAAGATGGATTTAATACTACGTCCACAGGCGAAAGAATCTATTTTATTTCTAATCCGGCGTTAGGATTATGGTCCTGGAAAGAAAGATTTGACAACTAAAGGAGTGATAAGAAATGGCAAAAGCAGATATCGGCCTGATAGGGCTGGCAGTTATGGGTGAAAATTTAATTCTCAATATGGAAAGCAAGGGTTTCACGGCGGGCTGCTTCAATCGTACGGTTTCGAAGGTGGATAATTTCATCAACGGCCGGGCCAAGGGTAAAAATATCATCGGTTGTCACTCGGTCGGGGAACTTTGCCAAAACCTTAAAAAACCGCGCAAGGTAATGCTGATGGTCAAGGCCGGCGCCGCCGTAGACTCTTTCATCGACCAGCTTCTGCCGCATCTCGAAGACGGTGACATCATTATCGATGGCGGTAATTCGCACTTTCCCGACACCATCCGGCGAACCGAGTATGTCGAGAACAAGGGCAAACTTTATATCGGTACGGGCGTATCCGGCGGCGAAGAAGGCGCGCTGAAAGGCCCTTCAATGATGCCGGGTGGGTCGCCGGCAGCGTGGGAACACGTCAAGCCCATTTTCCAGGCCATCTGTGCCAAGACGCCGGAGGGCGAGCCCTGCTGCGATTGGGTCGGTGAGAACGGCGCCGGACACTTCGTTAAGATGACGCACAACGGCATTGAGTACGGCGATATGCAGATGATTTGCGAGACGTACCAGATGATGAAGAGGGGCCTCGGGATGAGTAATCAAGAGATGCACGAGGTTTTTGCCGAATGGAACAAGGGCGAACTTGATTCATACCTTGTCGAGATAACGCGCGACATTCTTGGCTACAAGGACGAGGACGGCAGCGAGGTCATCGACCTTATCCTGGACACGGCCGGCCAGAAGGGGACAGGCAAATGGACAGGCATCGAGGCCCTGAACTTAGGCCAGCCCCTGACGCTTATCGGCGAGGCCGTTTTCGCACGGTGCCTGTCTGCACTCAAGGAAGAACGCGTCGCCGCCTCCAAGGTACTCAAGGGACCGAAGACAAAGTTCAGGGGCGACAAGGAAAAATTCATCAGCGATTTGCGAAAAGCGCTGTATGCATCGAAAATCGTCAGCTACGCCCAAGGGTATCAGTTGATGCGGGCAGCGGCAAAAGAACATAGTTGGAACCTTAATTACGGCGGGATTGCGCTGATGTGGCGAGGCGGCTGTATTATACGCTCAGTCTTTTTAGGCAAAATAAAAGAGGCCTTCGGCAAAAAGCCCAACCTGGAAAACCTGCTGCTTGACCCCTTCTTCAAACGTGCTGTTCAAAAAGCCCAGGCCTCGTGGCGCCGTGTCGTTACCACAGCGGTAAAGCTCGGCATTCCAATGCCCGCTATGAGTTCTGCATTGGCTTACTACGACGGGTATCGCAGCGGTCGTTTACCGGCAAACCTGCTTCAGGCCCAGCGAGACTATTTCGGCGCACATACTTATGAACGCGTTGACAAGCCGCGAGGCGAATTTTTCCACACGAACTGGACCGGCCGAGGCGGTGATACATCAGCCTCGACATACACGGTCTGAAATACATAAGTAGTAAAAGCTATACGTAAGAGAAAGAATGTTATGTTCACAACGATATGGACAATTGCCGCGGTAATATTAGGAATCGCGTGGGTGATATTCGGCGTATGGTGGGTGGTAGACTATTTTCAAGCGAAGAAAAGGCCAAAACCTACGACAAAGCGGCAGCAGCAGGCAAAAACGTCATTCGAAGAATATGTAAAGAAAATGAAAGAATATAAGAGGCCGACCTACAAACGTGACCAAACCGAGGATAGGGCAAATACCAAATAAGAATATGCGTCAGCGATAAGGACTAAAAATGGCCGCTGAATTCATGTTGGAAGATTTTCTCCTTCAGAATAAGACTGCGAGGATTCTCTATCACGAACACGCGAAGAAAATGCCCATCTATGACTATCACTGCCATTTGCCAGCGGACAAAATAGCAGCGGACCACCGGTTCGAGAACCTTACCCAAATATGGCTTTACGGCGACCACTACAAATGGCGTGCAATGCGGGCCAACGGTGTGGATGAGCGGTTCTGCACGGGCGATGCGAGCGATTATGAGAAGTTCGAAAAATGGGCAGAGACCGTCCCTTATTGCTTGCGAAATCCGCTTTATCACTGGGCGCATATGGAGCTTAAGAATCCCTTCGGCGTAAAAGACAGACTGCTAAATCCGAGTACGGCAAAGGAAATCTATGAGGCGTGCAGTGAGATGCTAAGGACGCCGGGGTTTAGTGTGCGAAATATCCTTCGCAAAATGAATGTCAAGCTTATCTGCACTACCGAGGAGCCGCTCGATTCATTGGAGCATCATAAGAAGATTAGAGCGGATGGCTTCGAGATTAAGGTCCACACAGCGTGGCGGCCGGATAAAGCTATGGCTGTTGAAGACCTGCCCGCCCTGAACGCCTGGATTGACAAACTCGAAAGCGTTTGCGACACAGATATAACCCACTTTGCTTCATATATTACAGCGATTCGGAAACGGCACGACTACTTTCACGAAAACGGCTGCCGGCTTTGTGACCACGGCATCGAAATTGCCTACGCCGAGGACTATACCGAACGCGAAATCGAAAACATCTTCGGCAAGATAAGAACCGGCAAAGAGCTTGAGGCGTTAGAGCGTCTGAAATTCAAGTCAGCGATGATGTTTGAATTTGCTTTGATGGACGCAGAACGTGGATGGGTCCAGCAGCTTCACCTGGGTGCGCTGCGAAATAACAATACGCGAATGCTCAGAACTCTCGGGCCGGATACCGGTTTTGATTCAATGGGGGACTTCGAGATAGCAAAGCCGTTGGCGAAATTCCTGGACCGCTTGGATACAAACAACCAACTGCCGAAAACGGTTGTGTACAATATGAATCCGAAAGACAACGAAGTTATAGCTACGATACTCGGCAGTTTTCAGGATGGCTCCGCGATAGGCAAAATGCAGTATGGTGCTGCGTGGTGGTTCCTCGACCAAAAGGACGGGATTGAGAAACAGATGAACACACTTTCAAATATGGGGCTGCTTAGCCGGTTTGTCGGTATGGTGACGGACTCGAGGAGCTTTTTGTCGTTCCCAAGGCATGAATATTTTCGCAGGATTCTCTGCCAACTACTCGGCGACGACGTCGAAGCCGGTCTCTTGCCTCCCGATATGGAGCTACTTGGCAAAATGGTGGAGGACATCTGCTACAACAATGCCAAGAACTATTTTCCAATGGAGTTAGATTAGCCCCGACAAATGGCACTCATTTTGTTGAATTGCTGCATACGTGGATAAACGCAGGAGGCAGGTTCAGCAGCACAAATTTAACTTTCACATCTGAGAAATAGTCCTTCAGGGTTTCCGTCAATACCTTCGAGTAAAATATCTGAATATACTTTTTTGCTCTGCCTGCTATGCTCAGGAATCTTTCTCTCTCAGATTTGTTAAACAGCGTAAGAGGAAGAGCGGAGACGATACACTCCAAAGAATCAACATACTTTTCGCAATTTGCAGCGTTATCATTGACAACTGTCAGCCGCGGGTCATTAATCTTACGTAAGTATTCGCAAAACTTTGGGTTTATCTCAAAGCACGTCAATCGGCCGTTTTCAGGCAGGTACTTCAAGATTTGAGCGGTTATGGTACCGGTTCCTCCTCCGAATTCAATAACATTCAAGCTCCCGTCCATCTCTCGGGCCATTGCCCGGCCTGCAAATCGTGAACTGCCAGCAACAGCTCCGATTTCTCCGGGGTGCTTTAGGAACTGACAAATAAAATCTATGGCCCTCACCTTTGTCACTCCACAAATCACAAACCATCGCAAGCCAACACAGGATTTTCCCGCTTGGACATCACGCGAAACCGAATAATACCATAGTGCAACGTCACTGTAAAGGCTGTGCGCGAATAAGGGGACCTTGCTTGGTACTACGGTTAATTATCTGGCTCGGGCTGAACAGGGTGGCAAGAAATTCTATACGCTGCGTTGCAAGGTTCTACGCTGAAATCAACAGGCAGAAACTTCTTTATTATTTCCATATTTGTAAGAAGGTGGGTGGAAAGCTCGTTGGTTGTGTACGAGCCGGCCTTCGCGATTGCCATATAGACTAAAAGCTGGTCGGCTAAGAAACGGTCGATAGAAGCGTCGCCGGCCAGGAAATCTTCAGCCAAAGCAACAACCTCATTAACTACCTTCTGGGATGGTTTCCCGCGCATTCCAAATGCGGTAAAGACCGTTGTGCGCTTATCATCACAAAACCGAATCATAGCGCAGTTTCCGGGGCCATCGGAATCTGTCACTTCGATGTGTTCAACGTTCCGGATGTTGAGCTTGCTTTGAAGCAATAGTTTCTGCTGTCGCCGGGCGATGTGCGGGGGAAGCTTTGCTGTGTAAACCAGCGCAGAAATCTGCGGTTCTTTGCTCGGCTCACAAAGATTGATTATCTGGTGGGGGCTTTTTTGCCAAGGTTGTATTTCAAAAGTTATTTTGCCGCCGCCGGCCGGATAGAAGCCGTGCTTTATCAGTTTGCATTTACCGTGGAAGCCGCCGGTTGCGATAGCGGGCAAGAAAGTCTCCGAGAGAAAGTCAAACGGCGGGGCCATAGGATTATGAGTTCCGCCGGTAACGGTGACTGTGGAAGGTTTGTCCGCTAAGAATAAGGGCGGCAAGAGCGTCTGAATTACCAAAGATGCAGAACCAGCCGAGCCAATATCAAAATGAAAATCGCCGCTTTGTACAGGGCCAGGTTCAAAATCCAACACTCTTGAGCCCAGTGCGGCGCCCTGGGATTTTGCGCTGCAGATTTGACAGGCGGCGCGGACACAGCTTAGGTGCTGCTTTGCCAGACCTGGTTTGCGACGGGCGGCGCGGATGTTTTCAATATGCAAACTTCTGCCGGTTATGCACGACAGGGCCAGGCTGGTTCGCAGTATTTGGCCTCCTCCTTCGCCCGTGCTGCCGTCAATTAACACAGTATCCATAATTATTCCTGGCGAATCTCTACGGAGTAGTCTGCGATAACAAGACATCGAATTTGGCGGACATCAAGCTGAGGAGCCCTGACTACGACAATATCTTTATCGGCCTGCCAATCCGCTATGACGCCAACAGCTATGTCCGTACCTTTTGCATCCCTCAAGGCAACAAGGCGATGAACAAGACCGCTGCGGTTCGAATTCCAGCCAGCCCCGCCCCTCCGAGGGGCGGGGCCAGCCTGAACTGCTATGTCACTTAAGCGGATACTATAAAGACAAGGGTCCCGAAAGTACTTGTCGAACTGGCTTTGCCGATAAGCTCGTCTGTTCTGCGGTGATTTAGTTGGTATCTGGGGTGGCGACTTAATCAGCTCAAGCTTAAGGTCGAGAGATCGCAGACCGGAAAGGATGTCACTTAGCTCATCGCTGCGCTGCACTGCTAAAATCAATTCAGGCTGCAATATTCGCTGCACCGTCCACCACAAGGCAGTTGCCGCCCCTCCGGAGATAAGGCCGGGAGTATCGATTATGATTATCTCGGCAGCTTCGGTTGCCTGGCGAACACACTGTGCGATAGCCGCGGTGAGCTGGAGAAGATGGCCGACGGGCGTCACGTCACCCACAAAGCTGATACCGCTGGCAGCAAGCTGTGAAAAATTGATGTCGGCGTGGTCCACAAGTGCCCACCCAACCGTGGTAGGCGGTCCAATGTGAGACTGGCCAATATCCGCATCGATAACTGCTACGGGCCGACTTGAGGCTGCGTGCTTGGCCAGGGCCTGAACAAGACTGGTTTTGCCGGTGTCGGCGGCACCAAGAACCAAGCAGGTACCTGCCTGCGGAAGGCCGCGGCTTATGAGTTGTTGAGCAGTCTTGTCGGCCCAATCCTCTGTCATCGAAGCTTGCATCCTGTAACTGATTAAGGAGTCCTGTTGTGCCGTATCATATCGGTACAACCTTGGGATGTCGAGCACCTGTCAGGCATAAGCCCAATCTCAATGGGTGAGCGGGCATAGAATTTCCATTCTCAAGCCTTTACTGTCAAGCGGGGGGTTCTCAGGTAACGTCGGGGCGTTTCCCAGAACACTTTGGCTGGCCGTCCAGGCAGCGACGAGGGCATCTAACGCATCATCCATAACATAACCATGTGTGGGGGCCTGGACTAAAATACCGTCCATATCCATGAAAATTTGCTGGAGCAGTTTATGGCGGTGCGCTTGGCCGGGGACGGTTTTTTTGTTTTGTTGAATCGCTTTTTGGTTGTTAAGGGACCAGAACGAGACTTCCGGATGGATTTCGCGAACGCGGTGTTGAAGTGCCGGCGTCATTAAGTCATCTACCTGGCGAATCTTTTCGAGCAAGGCGAAACTCTGCCTACTCAGCTTCTTGCCGGAGCGTTCAAAGGAAATTTCACACGCTGTCTTGTAATCCTCAGCGGAAAGACAGGGCCTGATTGGTGCGGGGAATACACTGCTAGCGCGTTGGCCACCGAGAAGCTTACGGGCTGCGATATCACACTCGCGCGGCTTGTCACCGTCGCTTAAGCCGATTGGAATATCGACGCAAACTAATTGACAATCCCGCGTTTGCGAAAGTACCTCAGAAAAAGTGCTTGCCACGAGAAGATTCGTCAGCTTGAAGGGATTAGGAGCATCCGTCCGGTTGCTTTCCTCCGGTCCGGATACAACAGCGACGAGCCAGCCAGCTTTGCATCCATCTACGCCGGCAACTTGAACCAATTGTTTCGTTAACATTGTATTTACGAGCCTTTTTTAAGGAACGATAGGATTTGTGAAATTTCAGCTATGACTTTATCACGGCTTTGGGCCGTTAAATTGAATAGCTTCGTGCCGGGATGATTCTTTACTTCGGAGATAAGACCTCGGCCTTTCTTCGCCACAGTGGCTAATACCGATTTGTCAGAAGCAAAGAGTCGCCGTATCACGGTGACAAACTTCTCTGACAGGCATTCCATCTTGCCAATCTCATCAATGACAAATAATTCAGCATCAACTCGCTCAACATCTAAAATCGGTAGTACAGATTTCTCGAAGCCGGTGACGTCGACGCCGTATTTACCAACTCTATAACGTCCTCTGATGTCGACGTGTGCCAGTATTCCCGTATTTCCATCCAGGCTTGTCCAGCGAAAGCCTTTGCGAACGTTGCCTTGACGAATCTCTTGTGTATAAAAGCCCACGGCCTTTCTGCGGTTCAGATTATCTAAGATTCTCGTGATGGCGGTTGTTTTGCCGCAACCCGGCAGGCCGGTCAACAAGATTTTGGGCGATTCAGACGACATAATGACACGCTTAAAGGCTAAAACCCAGAAGCTATTTGCTAATAAAATTCGAATATCGAATTTCGAAATTCGAAACAATATCAAATGAACAAAATTCAAATGACCAAAAACAATAAATTTCGGGAAATTTGAACATTAGAATTTCGAAGTTGTTTCGGATTTCGTGCTTCGTGTTTTTCATAACTTTGTGTTTCATGCTTTGCGTTTTTCCCTTCTTATGGTCTTTTGGTTTTGGCCCAGCTTTTGATTTTGGCTGCTGAGAGGGTATTCAGGACGTCGGCCCTTGTCACCCAGCCTCGTGCGGCGGTGGCAACACCATAGCCCATGAAGCCGAGCCCACCAGTGCTGTGCGCATCGGTTCCAATTGCGAGTTTAACGCCAGCTTCGATTGCCATTTTGCAGTGCACATCCTTTAAGTCCAGACGCCACGGGTTTGCATTTACTTCCAGGGCGGTATGGGTTGGCACAGCATGCTTGATAACGGCGGCGATATCAATATCCATAGGTTCACGCTGGCCAATCAATCTGCCGGTAGGATGGGCGATGCAATTAACGTACGGATTATCCATCGCCTTTAACGTGCGGGTTGTCACCTTCTCACGTGAGCTTGCCAGGCCGGAGTGTATGGAAGCTATTACAAAATCGAGGTCGGCGAGCAGCTTATTATCGAAATCCAGTGAGCAGTCGGCAAGAATATCGACTTCGGTCCCCGCCAGGATTGTTATGCCTTTGAGCTTTTCATCGAGCTTGTGGATTTGCTTGATTTGCTGAACGAGTCGTTTGGGCGAAAGGCCGTTTGCAATTGCCGATGAGCGTGAGTGGTCAGTGATACAAATATACCTGTAACCCATATCTCTTGCCGCCTCAGCAAGCTCGGAGATGTCGCAAACACCGTCAGAGGCACTTGTATGGACGTGAAGGTCACCTTTGATATCTTCGAAACCGATTAGCCGAGGGAGAGAATGGACCTTTGCAGCATCGACCTCGCCGCGGTCTTCACGGAGCAAGGGGTCGATATAATCAAGGCCGAGCTTCTGATAGATTTCTTCCTCAACCGCACCTGCAATCATTTTATCTGCCTTGAACAGGCCGTACTCGTTCAATTTCAGCTTCGCCTTTACAGCGATTTCCCTCAAGCGAACGTTATGTTGCTTTGAGCCGGTAAAATACTGGGCCGCAGCTCCAAAACTTTCCTGCGGTACGACACGCACATCGACATGGACGGGGCAGGTTGCCGTCTGAATAATCGCTGAGCCTTTTGTCGGGCCAGCGGCAAGAACTTCCTGGACGAACTGTGCGTTTGTAAATGCCTGGATGATTTGCCTGCCTTTGCGACCAGCGACAAGTATGTCAACGTCACCAATAGTCTCGGCCCACCGTCGGAGTGAGCCGGCTTGCTGAATTGTCTGGATGGGTGCAAGGTTTCGGAGGAATCCGGTGACAAGGTGAGCAGCTTGGCGTGCCTGGTCGAGGCGGATTCGGCCGGTGGATTTTTCCAGAAACCGGATGCCTCTTGCGATTGCCGCTGCCTTCTTGTCACCGAAGCCGGGCAACTGGGCAATCTTGCCGGTTTCAATCGCACGTTTTAGCTTAGCGATAGTTGTCACCTTTAGGTTTTCGTAGACCGCTTTAACAGACTTTGGGCCCATACCGGGTATGGTGAGCAGCTCAAGTAGGCTCGGTGGGATTTTGGTGAGCAACTGCCGGTGAGCGGTTATGACGCCGGTCTTTACGAACTCTTCAATCTTGGCGAGGCTTGATTTTCCAACGCCGGGTATTTTTGCCAGTTGGCCTGTTGCTAAGAGGGTCTCGACATCGGTCGGCATATCGGAAATGATGCGTGCGACCTGCGATATGTATTGATGCGGAAGCGGTCCTCGCCGAGAATCTCCATAATGTCGGCCATCTGGTCGAAAAGCTCGCTGAGGACAGTGTTTTTCATAGGATTGATTATATCTTGGCAGTAGTAAAATCAAAGCCACAATTTTGGTGTCCCCGGCAAGCGCCCTATACACCCCTTATTTTCCACTTACAGGCCAGGCCCGGTCAATAAATCAGCCGAGGGCCTGCGATTTGGTCACCATCTGCTTGAATATCATGCGCTGCTCGGCCAGTGCTTTGACGCGGTCGTCGGGTTTGGTGCGGGCTTCGAGCAGTATCCAGCCCTGATAATCCATCTCTACAAATAAGTTCATCAACTGCTGATATGGGTATGGTCCGATGTTCAGCTCGCGGACATGGACGGTATCGCCAAAGCGGTCCTTAACGAGATTGAAGTTGTACTCCAGCCCCTTGCCATCCAAGTCCACCTCGTTGGAATTCCAACATACACCGACGTTTGGCTGGTCGACGAAATCGAAAATCCGTTTCATAATCGGCAAGGGTGAAGTTTCTCTGCCGTGTGCTTCGACGCGGATTTCCTGGCCGTAACTGGCCGCAAAACTTCCGAGCTCATTGAGTGATTTGCCTATCTGCTCAATGGTCTTTTCGGCCGGCACGCCCTGCGGGAGAGCATTTGGCTTGACCTTAACGCCGCTACCGCCGATATCGTGCGAGAGGATAACATAGGCTCTTGCGCCATCCATATCTATTTTGAGCATCTTTGGGTCAGCGTGGTGGAAGGCGAAGTTTGTTCCTAAACCAACAAGCTTTACAGGACTATTGGCAAAGCGCTTCTTTACATCACGGCGCTGGTGACGGTTTAGGTGGGAGTCTACACGGTGGGCGTGCTCGGTGCGCAGCTCAACGCCGAGCACTTTCGTTTTCTCGCAGTTGCGGATAAGGGTCGGCAGGTCCCAGTCCTTACCCCACAGATACGTAACCAGGCCAAAACGCATCTTTGAGCCCGGCTTTGCTTTAGAGAGAAGTTGCAGGCCGCTGCAGGAGGTCAATGTACCGACAGCGAATACACCGGCACCGACACCAAGCGAGTGCCGAAGAAATTGTCGCCTCAAATAGCCTGTCATCCTAAAAAATTCCTTTAGTCGAGATATTCGGGGAAAGAATAGGTCTTGTGGAATCTCTTCAGAAGGTCTAAGTATCTTTGTACCTGCCCTTTTGGAACTATTTTTGCACCGTCCACACAGTATTCTGGCACGTCATCCGTATCTGAATAGGCAAAATACATCGGACCATGTACTTCACACTTTTCCCAAATTTCGCTTTTAACTTTTCGAAAGTATACAACTGCATGTGTAGGTTTTTGTAGAACAATCACATCAGTATCTATAACGGCATCAGCTGGTAGACCTTCTAGCTCCGCAGTTGAACCCCTAAAATAAAAGTTGGTAAACGAATCCTTCTTCAGCTTACTTTTGTCTTTCAATTCAAATTCCTCCCAAAGATCATCTGCATTCAGATATCCAGCAGACAGCTCTTTGAAACAGTCCCAGAGCTGACATTTGACATATCTACCTTTTCCTGCCGTGGGAGTAATCTCTCTATCCTTATTGAAACGGGTAAGCTCTGTAAAGCTTGGATCGCCATAGAAATAACCTTGCGTATTGCCCATTATATTAACTGTCTCACTCTTGAATTCTTTTGGTATTTCCCTGCTAAGCTTATCAACGCAATTATAAACGTCATTTTCCAATTTGGAATAAGGATACGTCTGACATCCTGTTAACACCGCACTTGCTAAAGCTACAATTGTTGAGAGGATTATTTTTCTTGAAGTGATTTTGGTGGGTTCAGTAAACATGATATGGTCTCCCTTGAAAAAGTTTCTGTGCCACATTTGTGTGACTTGACCCGCTTTTTTCCTTCCAGTGTCTCCGAGGTTCTATAGGTTTCCTACTTCTTGGATTCCGAGCCAAAGGTAATAGGTCTTCGTCGTTTGTGCTTGTCATAAAACTCTGACTCAATCATACTGGTTAGCCCCGGTGCTCGATCAAGCTCTTGGTAAGCCGGCAAACCAGCATCACTGGCCACTTTGACTCCATGAAATTGCAGCCTGACTTTACTCTCAAAATTGCCTCTCAGAGCATGCTGGCCTCTTTCACCCATTTGGTTCTCTCACTACTAATGACCGATATCCCATCAAATCTATTCTACGCGACCTATACTATAAAATTTCCGATTTCTTCCACTACTTCATATGGGAAATCCGGGCTTAATTATACTCTTTCCGGCACGACGAAGTGTTTGCGGTATTTTCGCGTCAGCATACGGTTTGCCTGTCTGTCGCCCACGAACTTTTCCCTGGCACCATCAAAAGTCAGCTTGCGTCCGAGCCGGTAAGAAATGTTTGCCATGTGACACAGCGCAGCCGACAAATGTCCTCCCTCGATATCGGCAGGGATGTCTTCGGGTCTTCCGGAGCGAAGGGCATTAATGAAGTTGACAAAATGCGCTTCCCCGCCGGCGCCAGCGAGGTCGGAGGGGTCGGCGCCGGCCTCGGCACCCGCGGAAGTGGGGCCGGGCTCGTTCTTTCGGCCGAAGAAGGTCTGCCAGGTATCGCCGCTGCTATTGAGGCACATCCAGCCCTTGGTACCGAAGAAGAGATTGCCGATTCTGACTCCCTTCTCGTCATTGGTGTGTCGGCACTCGTCATTGGTGTGTCGGCCGCGGACCTCGAACTGCAGGATTTTGCCGTCGGCGTATTCAAAAGCTGCGATCTGGGTGTTAGCTGTCTGCTGGTCACAGTGAGGGAAGCCGAAGTACCCACCGCTACAATTGATTTTGACGGGATGCTCGTTTTTGTTTATACCCCAACGCGCGACGTCCATCTGGTGGACGCCCTGGTTGCCGATGTCACCATTGCCCGTATTCCAGAACCAGTGCCACTTGTAATGGAAGCGATTTTCGTTAAATCGTTGATAGTCAGCCGGTCCGAGCCACAGGTCGTAATGTACGCCCGCTGGGACAGGGCTGTCAGGGACCACCTTCCAGCCGTCACGGAGCTTGTAGCAAAGGCCCTTCGCCATATAGATTTCTCCGAGTCCGCCGTCGTGGATGAATTTCATTGCCTGTAGGACATTTCTGCTGGAGCGGCTCTGGAAGCCAACGCAAACGATGCGATTGTATTTGCGGGTGGCTTCAATCATTTTTCGGCCTTCAAAGATGTTGTGCGAGCAGGGTTTTTCAACGTAGACGTGCTTGCCCGCCTGGCAGGCCCATATAGTGACAAGAGCATGCCAGTGGTTAGGGGTGGCGGTAGCGACGGCGTCGATTTCCTTGTCCTCGAAGACGCGGCGAAGGTCATACTCGGTCTCGGGAGTGAAATCCTGGTTAGCAGCGACCTGCTTGACGCGTTCGGCGTAGAGTCTCTCATCGATGTCACAGAGCGTTTTAACGCGGACGTTGGGAATCTTAGCAAAGTTCTTGGCGAGGCCACCGCCGCGTCCTCTGACACCTATGACAGCCATATTTATGCGCTCACTGGCACCGCGGACACAACTTGCCGGAGCGTATGTGATTTGAGGCTTGGCACAGGAGGCCAAAGCTGAGGCGGCAACGACACCGGCCGCGGTTCGAGTGCTACGGTTCAGGAATTCACGACGCGAGATTTTTTTGGATTCGGAAGCCATTTCTTTCCTCCTTAAACTGAATTACTGTAGTCAAGATTTTTTGTCCAACAAAACAATGAAAAGCAAGAGTTTCGCACGTTAGATTCATGTCTGCCTGTTATGTTAATAGTCTCACCGTGGTTGTCAAAGATAATTTTGCGACGTTGGGAATTTGAGCTTGAAATGGAAGAAACGAGATAGTGCAGCAATAAATAAAGCTTGAGCACAAAAGCAAAACGGATAGAATAACGACAGCGTTTTGGCAGAACCGCAGGAATCGTTGATATTCGAACGTTCATTAAGAGAAAGGATATAGCGATGGTCAGAAAACAGATTTTGGCCGTTTTGGCGGTCGGTTTGGTGACTGTTTCACTTTCGTGCGCTAAAAAGGAGACTTCTGCGAAGAAGTTCACCGGGGCCAAAGGTGAAGTCAAGCTGATGACACTGGATCCGGGGCATTTCCACGCGGCACTGGTACAGAAGACAATGTATGAACAAGTGTCACCAGCCGTGCACGTATATGCTCCAAAGGGCCCGGACGTTGACGACCACGAAAAGCGGATTGAGGGATTTAATATGCGAGCGGAGGACCCCACCAGTTGGGAGCAGAAGGTATATGCCGGTAATGGTTTTTTGGAAAGGATGGTGAAAGACAGGCCGGGCAACGTGGTGGTAATTTCAGGTAACAACAGGAAAAAGGCTGAATATATTAAAGCATGTATTGGGGCCGGGTTAAATGTGCTGGCGGACAAGCCGATGTGCATCGACGCCAACGGCTACAAGCTTTTGCAGGAAGCATTTGCACTTGCGAAAAAAAATGGGGTGCTGCTTTATGATGTTATGACGGAGCGCTCCGAAATAACAACGGTCTTGCAGAAAGAGTTAGTGCACAACAAAGATGTTTTCGGCGAACTGAAAAAAGGGAGCGTGGACGACCCTTCGGTCGTGAAGGAAAGTGTGCATCACTTTTTCAAATATGTATCGGGCAATCCGATTAAGCGGCCGGGATGGTATTTTGACACGACGCAGCAGGGTGAGGGAATCGTGGACGTGACAACACATCTGGTGGATTTGGTGATGTGGGAAAGCTTCCACGGGGCAGCCATCAGCTATGACGACATCGAGATAAAAAGGACTAAGCGCTGGCCGACCATGATTACGCGTCAACAGTACAAGAAAGTGACAAGGCTGGAAGACTTTCCGCCATTTTTGAAACAAAAACTAAACGACAATGGTGTACTTCCCTGCTACGCCAACGGCGAAATAATCTTTACAGTGAGAGGTATTCATTCAAAGGCCTCTGTCAAATGGAATTTCCAGGCTCCGGAAGGTGCAGGCGATACTCATTACTCAATTATGAAGGGCACGAAAGCAGATGTTATCATCCGGCAGGGGAAAGCGGAAAACTATCGGACCCAGTTGTACGTAAAGGCCACGGCAGGTACAACGCTGAATGAATTTTCAAGAGCAATGAGACAAGCAATCGATGAACTGGAACGCAAGTACCCAGGAATAGCTTATGACCAGGAAGGCGGTATTTGCCATGTGAGAATACCTGACAAATACCGCATCGGACACGAGGCACACTTTGGGCAGGTTACGGAAAGGTACCTGAAATACCTGGTAGAAGGGAAACTGCCGGAGTGGGAGGTCTCAAATATGAAGACGAAGTACTCTATCACCACCAAAGCACTGGAGTTGGCAAACCGGTAGGATAAGGAGAAGTATCAATAATGAAACATAGTATTATCAGCTTGATTGTCGGGCTGCTGGTGTTTGCAGGAGGCTGCCAGGTAGGACCACGAGTAAAGTTCGTGAGAGGCGATGACAAGATTGACGTGATGATTGGGGGAGAACACTTTACGAGTTACCGTTACGAAGACACTCTAACCAAACCAGTTTTGTATCCGGTGAATACACCTTCGGGAATTGTGGTCAATCGCAGCTATCCGCTGGCGAAGGTGGAGGGCGAAAGCGATGACCATCCACATCATGCAGGCATTTTCTTTGCCTGCGACAAGGTCAACGGCAACGGCTTCTGGAACAACACCACTTGGTCACCGCATATCAAACACGTTAAAGTGACCAAGATGAAAGGCGGAGCCAGCAAGGGCAAGCTGTCGACGGTAATGCACTGGGTGGGCAAGAGCGGCAAAACACTGTTGGAAGAAAAAAGGAAGATGGTATTTATCGCCGGTGAGAATGAATATGTTATTGACTTCGACATTAACCTTACGGCTCAGGATGAAAAAGTCGTTTTCGAAGATACGAAGGAAGGTATGTTCGCGATTCGAGTTGCGGACTGGTTGAGAGAAAAAGGCGGGACCGGCAGGTACTTAAGCTCGAACGGGGATGAGACAGAGGAAAATGTATGGGGCAAACGTGCGCGATGGGTCCGCTTACAGGGTGAAAAAGATAGTAAGACAATCGGCATTGCTATTGTTAACCATTCAAGGAGTGTGAACTACCCTACTTATTGGCATGCGCGGCGTTACGGTTTGTTTTCAGCCAATCCGTTGGGACAATATGATTTCGAAAGGAAACGAAATCCAAAAAGCGCAAAGCCGCTCAATTTCACACTTGAACCGGGTGAGACGGCCGAGTTTGGGTTCCGCATGGTCGTTTACGAGGGAGCAAGGTCCAAGGACGAACTTGAGGAGCACTTCAGGATATTCACAAAATAGCCGTAGGGAGTCTTAATACTGTACGGCGGGTCTTTGCTTTAATATCTCGAGGTCGTCAGGCGTTTGAGGCCTCATATCGGGCTTTTGCCATTTTCCTCTCGACTTAGAGAGGCCCTTCTGATACTATGCCTCAACCTTAGACCCCGAATCGAACAGAGACCAGTTACTTTGTTCGGGCAGGAACAGGATTTTTAATCAGGCGAATGCGATAGTGGCGTAGAGTGCGTGGCTCTACAGAAAATAAAGAAAGGGGAAAGTTGTATCATGAAAAAGGGCATATTTGTAGTGGCAGTGCTAACGCTGGCGGTAATGGTGTTAGCGGCGCCGACGAAGCCAAAGGTGGAGCTCGTAAAAGGCGCCAACAAGGTGGATGTAATGATTGGCGGGAAGTTGTTCACAAGCTATGTTTATGGAGATGAGCTGCCCAAGCCTGTATTGGTTCCGGTGAGGACGCCTTCGGGTATTGAAGTGACACGCAGGCACCCGCTGGTGAAGCTGCGAGGCGGAACTGACGACCATCTGCATCACGTAGGTATTTTCTTCTCGGTCGATGGCGTCAACGGCACGAAATTCTGGAACAATGTCGAACCGCCGCCCCAGATCAAGCACGTAAGAACAGCAAGAACGGCGAGCGGAACCGGTAAGGGGACGCTTTCAACCGTTAGCCACTGGATAGACAAAAAGGGCAAGGTGGTGCTGGAAGAAAAGAGGAGTATGGCCTTTCTGGCCGGCGAGCATGAGGATGAATACGCCATTGATTTCTCAATGGCCCTGACGGCCCAGGACAGCAAGGTGGTATTTGAGGATATCGAGGAAGGTATGTTCGCGATTCGGTTAGCCGACTGTCTGAGAGAGGAAGGCTCAGGCGTCCTGCCGAGACTCGGGGCACCGCTGCCGAAAGAATCTATTTCCGGAACCGGCAGGTACTTCAGCTCCAACGGTGATGAGACGGCGGATAATGTGTGGGGCAAGCGCGCCCGATGGGTTGCTCTGCAAGGAGTAAAACAAGGAAAAGTGGTTGGCGTTGCTATTCTCAATCATCCGGAGAGCATAAACTATCCGACCTATTGGCATGCGAGGGATTACGGTTTGTTCTCAGCCAATCCTCTGGGACAGGGCGATTTTCAAAGACAGAGCAAATATAAGAAGAACCGCGTGATTCCGCTTCGGCTCACGCTCGAGCCGGGCCAAACGGTGCATTTTAGGTTTCTTGTGATTATCTACGAGGGCATAAGGACGCAAGAGCAAATAGAGCAGCGGTTTAAGGAGTTCGTGAGATTGCGCCGCCGACGCCGTTAACGCATAAGTATCCCAGTGAACCGCAGAAGTTATCGTTCTAAGACCTTGTAAATGAAAGTCTTATAACACCGCAGCAACGGCAGAAAGCCTAATTCTGCGCGGTTGCGCGGCAAACTTCTGGACTCGGTCAAAGGCCTCAAGTATAATGAGTGGCTCGTCGTTTGGTTAGTGTAGAAGAATCAGGTCAATGTATTTGAAAGGAGAAAGAATGCTGTCAAAAAATGCCAAGGCGAAGACGACTATTTTGGTCGCGCTGGCCGCTTGTTTGTTGTGGGGTGGCTGCAAGAAAGTAGAAGAACAAAAAGCAGGTCCGGTGGTTAGTTTCAAACATCAGCCCAGCAAGTTAGAAGTCAGCATCGGCGGTAAGCCTTTTGCAACTTACGTTCACTATAACAGCAAGATTCCGCGGCCCTATTTTGCTCACGTCAAAACACCATCAGGGATTCAGGCGACTCGTCACCATCCTCCGCGTGAAGGCAAGGACTCAATGGACCATGACTTATTGCATCCGGGCATGTGGCTGACGTTCGCCGGTATCAATGGCAACGACTACTGGCGACTGAGGAAGAAAACCGAGCATGAGATGTTTGTGGAGGACCCGGAAGGCGGCCCGGGGCGGGGAACCTTTGCCGTCAGAAACTTTTATCTTGACTCACTTGAGTCAGGAGGTAACAGAGTCGCGCACGAAATCTGCCGTTATACGATTCTTGTGCGTCCGAGCTACTATCTGGTCATCTACGACAGTACAATTTCATCCGACAAGAACGACCTTGTTTTCGGCGATGACCAGGAGTATGGTTTGGGCATACGCGTGGCAAGTCCAATTGAGAAACAGCACGGTGGACAAGTTCTTAACGCCGAGGGGCTTACGGGCTTGGAGAAGAAGGCGGGGGGTAGCCCGGATAACGTGTACGGCAAGGCGTCTGACTGGTGTGACTACAGCGGCGTGATTGAAGATACTTTAATCGGTATGACCGTGATGCCGGACCCGAAGAATTTCCGCCGAAGCTGGTATCATGTTCGCGACTCGGGTCTTATTGCGGCTAATCCCTTTGGCCGTAAAGGTGTGGCCGGCGGGGAACGCAGCGAAGTTACAGTCAAAAAGGGTGAAAAGTTCCACCTCGGTTATGGTGTTGCGATTTATTCGGCACCGAAGGGCACCAAAATTGACCGTGACGCGATGTACAAAGACTATTTGAACGAAATCAAGAAAGGCCCGTAGGTGCAAAGGCACAAGCAAAGCGAAACCGATAAGTCTGTTAAGACATTCACGCGCCGGGATTTTGTCAAAGGCTCTATGGCCGCGACCGTTGCGATGGCTTTTCCGGCATCTGTGTCTGCTAAATCCCGCAAGTATCGAGTTGCGGTAATCGGCAGGACCGGCCGGGGCGACTATGGGCACGACCTTGACGAGGTCTGGAACGACATCGAACAGGCCCAGGTTGTGGCTGTGGCTGACGAAGACGCCAAGGGCCGTGCCAAGGCAGCGAAAAGGCTAAAGGTCGAAAAGGCGTACGCCGACTATCGCGAGATGCTCGAGAAGGAGCATCCGGACATAGTCAGCGTCGCGCCTCGCTGGACAGACTGTCACCGGGATATGGTGCTTGCCTGTGCTGAAGCTGGGGCGCACGTGTTTCTCGAAAAGCCAATGTGCCGAACGCTGCGCGAGGCCGATGAAATGATAACGGCTTTTGAAAGGAAGAATCTCAAGCTGGCAATTGCTCACCAAAGGCGTTACAGCCCGACGATGCAGCGCATACAGGAAATCATCGCAGACGGTAAGCTCGGTGACTTGCTGGAGCTTCGCGGGCGCGGCAAAGAGGACAAGCGCGGCGCCGGGTTCGACCTTATGTGCCTCGGCACGCACACAATGGACCTGATGCGGCTGGTTGCCGGTGACCCGTTGTGGTGTTTTGCCGAGGTGCGACAAAAGAAAAACCTGGTCACCAGGAAAGACGTGCTTAAAGGCAGGGAAGGCTACGGCCCGGTGGCCGGTGACGAGATAAATGCGACGTACCGCTTCGGCGGACTTACTATGGGGTACTTTTGCTCGCATCGAGCGCGGCACGGAATCGGTGAGCGGTGGGGGTTGCAACTTTACGGCAGCAAAGGCATAATTACGATAGGTCAGGGCGGCAAAAAACCGAGGACCTCGTGGTTTATCGACGACCCTACGTGGCAACCGGGAAGAAGCAAGGCCCGGTGGCAGCAGATAACCAGTGCAGGACCGGGAAAACCCGAGCCCATCAAGGATGTCGAAAGCAGCCATCGGGGCAACCGCCTGATTGCGCTGGACCTGATACGGGCAATTGAAACTGACACCCAGCCCAAAGGCAGTATGTATGATGGTCGGGCGGCACTGGAGATGATAATGGCTGTGTACGAATCACACCGCGTTAAAGGGCCTGTGACGCTGCCGCTGAAGAATCGTGACCATCCTCTGGGCCTATTGTAACAGGGTTGGTGAATTGAACTGAATTAATGTTATTCTAGGAGATTAACGATGAAACGTATTTCACGCAGAACTTTCATGAAGCGCTCGGTGGTTGTTGGCGCCGCGGCCATTGCGACGAGGCCCTTTGCCCGTGTTCTGGGAGCAAACAATGATATTCGCGCAGCCGTAGTTGGTTTCAAAAGCAGGGGCGGTGGCCATATCAAAAACTTCAACAAACCCGGGAGAGGCTCTCGTGTCGTGGCGCTTTGCGACATTGACGAAAAAGTCTTGAACGAAGAGGTAGAGGATCTTAAGAAAAAAGGCCAGGACGTTGCCTCCTACATCGACTTCAGGAAGATGATGAACGACAAGAGCATTGACATTGTTTCCATCGCAACGCCGGAACATCAGCACGTACCGGTTGGCGCCTGGGCGATGATTGCAGGCAAGGATATTTACATCGAGAAGCCGATGACCCACACAGTGGCTGAGGGCCGCTATATGGTTAATCTGGCCAAGAAGTATAAGCGAATCGTTCAGCATGGTACACAGAATCGAAGCAAGGAAGGCGTTCAGGAAGGTATCGCGTTCATTAAATCCGGCCAACTCGGCAAATGCAGAGTTGCCAAGGCCATCAACTGTCAGCGTCGGGGCAAGATTGGCCACAAGCCCGACATACCGACGCCGCCGCATGTCCATTATGACTTGTGGCTGGGACCGGCCCCGAAGCGGTCCTTCAACGAGAACCGATACCATTACAAATGGCACTGGTGGTGGGATTATGGGTCAGGCGATTGCGGCAACGACGGCAGTCACCAGATTGACATTGCAAGATGGGGCCTTGGCGTTAATCTGCCCAAGGCTGTTACATGCAGCGGCGGACAACTGTGGTATGATGACGACCATGAGACACCTGACACCCAGATGGCAACCTTCGAATATGACGAAGGTCATGTAATATATGAAATGCGTCTTTGGACCCCGTACAAACAGGAGGGCCACGACAACGGGAATATCTTCTACTGTGATAATGGCTGGGTGTCAATCGGGCGCGGGGGCTGGAAAGCATACTCGCGGAAAGGCAAAGAGGTTGCCGGCGGCGGCAAAGGCAGTGGGAATAACTTCGACGTTTTCCTTAAAGCCGTTCGCAGCAGGAAAAACAGCGACCTTACCGCCGATGTTGTCGAGGCTCATTACACCTCGCTGCTTTGCCACAGTGTAAACGTCGCGATGCGCGTAGGCAAGAGACTCGTATTTGACCCCAGGACTGAAATGTTTATCGGCGACGGTTCGGTGCAAGCCAACAAGCTCAGGACCAAAAAGTACAGGAGAGGCTTTAGACTGCCGGAATGGCCGTAATAAGCCATGCAAAGCCCTCGCTTTGTTGCGAATAGATGCTTGACATGAAAAGAGCCGGTTACTTGACGGTAGCCGGCTTTTCTATTTTTCAGCTTACAGACTTGTGAACAGAAAAGTACGAAATTCGAGAAAAACCGTAGTAAAAGAGACGTTCAGAGGGGAGCGATTCAGGTCGTTGCCCCTTTCAAATTACGGAGCAGACGATTCGTTACGAAGCCTTTTTCCTGCTCGACTCGGCTCACCCCTTAGGGGCCAGTTGCTTTCGGTACTTTTCAATTAGATTCAACAGTTCCATCCGCTTGGGATGTTCGGGTTCCAAATTCAGGGTCATCTGCCATTGTGCAATTGCCTTGGCGTACTTCTGCGCCTCCTCATAGGCGTCGCCGAGCTTGAGGTGCAGGGATGCCGTTTCCGGGCTCTCCTGCACGGCCTTGGCCAGGAACTCTATGTATTTATCGAGCCGACCGGCTTGATTATGCCGGTCCGCAACCTTCAAATAAGCATCTACCAAAGCGGATTTATATGTGGCCTCATCCAGCTCTATGGCTTTTCCCAACAGTTGGAGATACTCGTCATATTGATTGACGCCGAAAGCCGACTGTGCGTAATAGTAATAGAACAGCGCCTTGTCTTCCTTGGATATCGTTTCTTCGAGTTTCTTAAACTTCTCGTTGGCCCGTTCATATCTGCGGGCATTAAGGTAGATGTTGGCCAGCAAAAACTGAATATCGGGGGTGTCTTTGATACCATCGGCTACGGCTTTGGCGACTTGGTAAATCGCACTTTCTTTCGCCGCAGCGTGGAAGACATCTTTCTGACCGGGCACAGGCTCAACCAGGTACCAATCGCCGCTTATCGTGCCCGGATTGCCTCCTTTGACTGTAACGGCTGAGATTCTTCCAAAATAGTTCCTCAGGTTAAAGTAAGCCGAGCCCAGCTTGTAGTGCAAAATAGGCGTCTCCACTCCAAGCCGCAGAGCCGACTGATAAGCCTCAGCCGCCAAAGCAAAGGCATTGCCGGCCAGATAAATGTTGCCCAGTTGGTAGTAGTCGGAGCCGCTGTTGGGATTCAACTTGACGGCCTCCTCGAAGTTCTTGCGGGCCTGCTTATAGTCATTCAAATTGTACCTGGCCTCGGCCAGAAGATGATACGTCGGATAGTCATGGCGGTACTTGAGCAGCGGATCGAGCACGCCCACCACCTCTTGCCATTTTTTCTGCCTGGCGTAAATCTCAGCCAGCAATTGCCCGGCTTCGACATGGTCGGGCGTTGTCTCGATGATACCGGCCAGCAGCTTTTGGGCTTCTTTCTCGTTCTCAGCGTAGTAGTAGGCCCGGGCAAGATACAGCCGGTAACTTACCTTGGTCTCGTCCTCCTTGACCGCCTTCTTAAGCCTTTCAATGGCAAGGTCGTACCTGCCCTGGAACAAGGCCTCTCGTCCCTGTTCAAATAGCTTTTCGGCCTCCGAGGTTTTGGCCACCTCCGCATCGTTCCCGGCCACAACAGACAACTGCGACCAACCTGTCGAAATCAGTCCAAGCGTCGCTATTAGGACTAAGATAGACATCCGCATAATCGTATCTCCTTAACAAGAATGCAAAAATCCAAGATTAAAAATCAAAATTGTGGAATCGCCGCTTTGCGGCGATGACCTCCTTATTTTTACATTTTGATATTTGCTTTTTAATATCCGTCACTTTATAGCCTGTAAGCTTTGATCCAGTTAATCTGTTCGCGTGCCTTCTGGACCATCGGGCCTCTGGGGAAGTTATTGATATAATTGGTATAAGCATCCATCGCGTTTACCCACTGGCCCAGATACTCATAGTTCTCGGCAATAGCAAACTGGGCGTTGCCGGCCTTCGGGCTGCGACGGTAGTTCCGCAAAAAGGCCTTGTAGGCCTCGATGGCCTCGGCATACTTGCGCTGGCGCTCGTAGTGCTGGGCAATTCGCCAGCTCGCGTTTTCGGCAACGCTGGTGCCGCTGAACTGTCTTACGATTTCCAGCCAGGCTGCCACGGCGGCGCCGGCGTCCTTCAACCGTTCATCATAAATAGTCGCCATTCTCAGCAGGGCATCGCCGGCCTTGTCGGCTTCGGCAATCTTCGATGCATTCTTGTATGCGCTGACTGCTTTGCGCAGTGCAGCGTTGACCTTGTCCTGACGGTCGGCCAGTTGCACGGCCGTGAGAGCTTCGGCAAAGTAGACGGCCCCACCGGCGGCAAGTGCAACATTTGTCCCCAATTCCGATTGTTGGGCCACCGCCCCCCTGGCCTCTTCCAACTCGGCCATATCCTTCTTGCCGGCAAGTTTCAGAGATGCAATTAGTTCGGCCTGTTTGCCCCGCTGCCGCACACGTAGGTCTTGTACCTTTGCGTAGGCCTGGCGCTGAGCAACTTCCTCAGCCTTTTCGAGCGTTTGTGCCCGTGTTGCCCCGGCAAGTCTGTTGGCCTCGTCCTCGTAGCTCTTGCCAACCATAAACAGTGCATCGTCGGCTAAAGGACTGCCGGGATACCGCTTGCCCACGATTCTCAAGGCATCACGCGCCTTATCCATCTCTCCCATAGCCACGTAGGTCGTACCGACTGCGTAGAGGGCATCATCAGCCCTGTGGCTCTTGGGCCAATTCGCTGCTACCTTACGGTACTCGATTATCGCTTTGGCCCGGTTGGCCAACTGGTCCGACACAATCTCTGCAATTTGATACTGGGCCTCAAAGGCTTTGCGTTGTTCTTTCTCGTCCACCAACATCTGGTATCGGATAAGGTCCTTGAGGAGACCAATCCGGCGTTTTGCTTCGCCAGCGCGGCCGTCTCTGCGGTAGTCCCGCTGGTATTCCTCGTAGGCCGTCATTGCCTGCAGCCACTGACTGAGATTGATGGTGCATTCGGCGATGGACCACTTGGCTTCTCTGACCCAATCGCCGGAAGGGAACTCGTCTATGACCCGACGATATGCGGCGATGGCTTCGTCCCACGCTTCGTTAGTCTGATGAACCTGGCCTATCGTCGTTAGGGCCTGTCCTGCCTGCGGATGACGCGGGAAACTGTCTACGAACATCTCCAGGACGTGCAATGCCTCTACCCAGCGTTTCTCATTCTTCAACCGGACGCCAATCTGGTAAATCTGATTTTGGATGCCGGTATCGCGTCCGCCGCGAGCCATGTTGACTTCCTGATAGGCCTCTGCAGCCCGAAGCGGCTGTTTCAGATTGTTCTGGTAGGTTTGGGCAATCCTCAGAGCAGCTTCCTGAGCCAAATGGTGCGTAGGATAACGTATCATCATTCCGTTCCAGACGGTAATCGCTTCGTCATAATAGGCTCTGTTGGCGAGCTCGCCGGAGATATCCCACAGCATATTCGGTACAGTTCCAATTCTGGGGTGGTCATAATACTTATCAGCCAGCAGCAGCAACTCTTCGGCTGCCCGCACATACTGGCCGCGAGCCAGCGTGGGGCTGAAGGCATCGACCACTCTGGCCTGTGTAAGGAAACTGTTTGCGATGTCCCACTGGGCCTGCTGTACACGTTTTCGCTCTTTTGGAAAGCTCTTTACAACACTAACCAGCTCACCACGGCCCTTATTGAAGCGTCGGGCCACTTCCGCTAGCATCAACTGCTTGGAAGGCTTGTCCTCAACCGGCTGGGCCGCCCAGGCAAGATAGTCACGGGCGATTCCGAGCCGAAGCTGAGGAAGCTCTTTGTCGGTCGGGTTGTCCTTTAGGAATCGTTCAGTCAGCTTGGCAGCCCGCTGCCATTGGTTGAGCGTCCGCCAGTGGTCAATCATAACCTTGATTTCGCCACGGCTTTGCTCGGCGGTGCTTGTCTTCGGGTATTTCTTGCGGATTCCCTGGAAGATTTCATAAGCGGCATTGAGGGCTTTTTCCTGGCGCGCGATTTCCTCATCGGGCAAAACGGGCACATGGCGCCGGGCCTGAGCTTTTTGTTCTTTAGGCCGACGTATCGGCCGATATGTGAGTTCCTCGCGAAGCCTGGCAATCTGGGCCGCCCGAGTCGCCTCCTGCTGACGAATAGCCGCTACAAGACGCGTGTCTGCGAGCTTGAGACCGGCTGCGCCCGCATACTCCCCGTTAGCGTTAAGTCCAAGCGTGGGCGCCTTCGCATATGATCCCATGGCCGATTCATCGCTGGATCGCACCTTGCCGGCCGGCGCGGGAGAACTCATCGAAACTCGGCCGCTCACAAGAACGCTCGTCTCCGCTGAAATCTCACTTAGTGCATAACCAGCTCTTCCGTATCCTTCTCCATGTTTACTATCGTGCGCATCCTGCGGACGAGGTGTTTCTTTCAACGTCAGCGAAGTCAGCACCTGCTTAGCGTGGTCCGGCATCGCTTTGCCTAACTGACACAGGCCGCGACAGAACTCAATCCGCTCAACGCGGCGAATTGCCAGGTCCTTCGCGAGCCCCGCCCCTCCCTGAGGGGCGAGGGCGAGCAACTCGGCATAGATACCGTCGGCCACATCCCAGGCATCGGCTTTAGCATATTCAAGGGCAACGGCCATAATCTTTTCGACCACCCGGCCAAGCAGCACGCTTTCGGGATTGGCCTTGATAAAGTCTTTGTAGGCCTTGATGGCCGCGGCGAATTCTCCACTTATTTTTGCAGGAGGCACTTTGGGCTCTTTCTGCTCCTTCATTTGCTTTGACAGAGCCAGGCGGGCTTTGGCATTCAGCGCAGTAGCGGCAGCAAACACGGCACGCTCAGCCGGGCTGCTGGCACCTGGTATCGGTTGCGAAAGTACTTTGACCTTCCTGGCAAACACCGCAAAGTCACGGTATACTCCGACCGCAACGTCATAGGCCCTGTACCTTTCGAAATGCCGTGCAATCTGGAACACCTTCGCCACCGCCTGGTTGCGCAGTGCGCCAGAGGAGCATTCGGAGATAAACTTCGTATAGGCTTCGATTGCCGTCTTGAAAGCCGGCGTCAACGTAAGTTTCTCTGAGGCATTGTACTGTTTCAGAAGAAAGTTGAGCTCTCGCACAGCCATTTCGAATTTCAGGTTCGCAAGCTGCAGCTTCGCGTACTCATCGGCGGCGGTAACAGCTCTGGAGGTTTTGACCTTTATGGCTTCTTCGGCGGTATCAAAGTACTCAAGCCTTTTGTAGTGTCCGACTATGCTGTCCCACACTCTTCGAGCCTGGGTCAGGAAAGGGTCATCTTCGTCTAATCCCTCTTGCGCCGCATAGCAAAGCTCCAGCGCTTCATTGAGCACTGGGTCAAGCTTTCGCGGCACGGTCAGTCCCGCGGCCATTAAACGATTGTGCTCGCTGAACACCTGCTGCCTCCACAGTTTGACAACAGCCAGCCCGGCCTGTCTCTGCTGTGCCTCCGGCAGCGATTCTGCCAGTTGCCTGTACGCCTCCTGAGCGACTTTATAGTGTCTATGTTTGACCCAAAGCTTGAGGTGGGCACTTAGTTCTTTCAACGCCCTCGGCCCCTGGCGGCTCGCCTGACGCTCCACCAGCTTTGTCAGCGTGGCCAGAAGCTGCTTCTGACGTTCACTGAGCTTGGCATTTTCCTGGGCGCGTCCGGCTTTTATGTTGTCATTAAAGACAGCAACCGCATTGGCTTTTAACAGGTTGACATGCCGCCACATAGCAGGCGCCCAGGCGGGATTGGTCGGCTTGAGAACCTGTAGAAGTTCAGAGTTGATGCCCAATGCAATACCCCTGGCTGGCGGTTTCTCGTGTTTGGCACAGTCGTCCACAATGGCCCTGATGGTCTTGATAGCCTTGGAGACAGCGGAAGAATCCACATCGGCCTTGATAACGGGTAAAGCAATCTGCACTGACCAATCGTAAGCTACCTTCGGTTCGGTAATCTTAGCCGGCCAAGGCACCGGCGACCCTAATTTTCGCACTCGCTCGGCCAAGTGCCCCTGGTTGCGCCAGGCAGGCTCGGCAGGAAATTCCTTGTTGATGGTGCCGTAAACTCCCAGCACTTCTGCGAGTGCTTTCGGCAGCGGCCCGGCAGCAAGTCTTGCAGCTTGGGCCTGCTTAGTGAGTTCACGGATGGCTAATTCGGTCTTGTACCGTGCCAGCGCCCGAAGTGCAGCCAAGCGGCTGGATGGCGGCAATGGCGCTTTCAGCAGCAACTCAGAACCGCTGACTGCGGCAACGTATGCCCGCTTCTTGGCATAGTGGCTATCCAAGTGCTTGATAATCCGCCGGGTCAGTCTCAGCGCCTCATCAGCTTGGATGATTCTCTTCAATAGGTCGGTCGCAGTGTTCACAGCAGCCCTATCCCACTTACCGAGTTCGGCCTTTATTTTCGGGATACCTTGCTTTTTGGAAATTGCCAGATACATATTAATCAGCTGACGTCGTGCCTCTTCTGCCCTGTCATGGTCAGGATTTGCGGCAATCCACTCGGCAAGCTTTTCTGCATCGGCTGGGTTTGGTAGTTGGTCGAGATTGAACACAATCAGCTTATACCGCGCCGTCACAGCCGAAGGCGTGCCCGGATAATCATTTACAACTTTTTTCAAGAGAAGCAGACCCTCCGTCATCTTGCCTCGCCGGCCCATCTTCGCCTCGCCCAAAAGAAGCGTAGTCTGGGCCGGGTCTGCAAGTTTCGGGTGTCTTGTCAGCAGCTCGTGGACAGCTTCCTCGACCTGGGCAAAACTGCCCGTGCCCAGAAGCACTCGCGCCTTCAACGTCATGACCCTGACTCGCCGCTCGTCTGTCATTGTCTGGTCTTCAAGGAGTTTGTTGCATTCGCGCTTGGCCGCGGCAAACAATTTTTCCTTTAGCATTACTTCAATTAGACTAATCCTGGTGTCCGCTTCGAGAAGCTGCCCGCGCAATGTCTCCAGCATCTTCTTGGCATACGGTTCTTCAGGAGCGAGCTTCAGTGTCTTCGTCCAGGCGTCGATCGCTTTGTCAACAATGCCAAGCTGGTATCGGGCCTTGCCGAGCCAAAGGAAAACTTCCGGGTTGCGGGTATCGGTCTGTGAAGCCTTTTCAAACAAGTCTCGCGCTTTCGTAAAACGACCATCGGCATAGGCGGCTTTGCCCTGCTCAAAGGCCCTTGCAGCATCGGCCTGCGCCATAGCGACGGATGAAAGGGTTGCAGTTACCACGGTCAACAAAACAACAGATATGCATCGCTTCATTTTTAGCCTCCTTAAATGAAGTCTGCTACTAAATAGAAACATTTACGCAAAAAGCTGGGAGGGCAATTCCCGTTGAAGTTAAGAGGGACCACATTTTCCAAAGTCTCCCGTAGTGCAAAAAGACAGCAAAACAACGACTCAATAAGCCGCACAAGATGAACCTGCCTATAACGGTGCTTTGTCTGGGCTGCTATATTCATAGACTAACGAGTTGTGGAAAAGTTCCCATCTTTCCGGTTCTCCATCTCAAACCTGCCGGCCCCGGCGACTCCCGTCGCAGACGGGGCTGTGGGCCAAATTCGCCGCTGTCTATATTAATAATACAACAATGCCAGTCGAATATAAAGTAAAATGTCTGTAAAATAATCGGCCTGCCTTTTTACAAAATATTTACAGACCGTTAGCATCGATTCAACCGACTCTCTATAGCGTCTTTTTCCCGTGCCGGTTTCCATAAAGTACTATGCACACAAAAAGCAAATTACTCACAAATTTATGAGGCGACAAAGCCTTTACGGCAATCTAACTGACGGAGAGCTTAGTGCATATCCGTTCCGAAATAGCGGAACCTACCCGCCGCCCCGCTTCGCGTGAAACGCGGGGGCAGGTGGCTAATTTTCTTGCAATACTGCACCACTATATGTAAAGTAGATAGGACTTTGTACCCGCCGCCCCGCTTCGCGTGAAACGCGGGGGCAGGTAGTATCGAAATTGGAGAGGTGGCCGAGTGGCTTAAGGCAACGGTTTGCTAAACCGTCGTACGGGTAATGCCTGTACCGCGGGTTCGAATCCCGCCCTCTCCGTTACAATTGAATAGGTACTCTACAGAAAACAAACTACTATTGATATTCGCACTATTTACCGGTACAATATTGGGTGGTTCTTATGAGGATAGGCAAAAGAAAACTTACAGGCCGGGAAAAGGATGAAGTATCTATAAAGCTTCTTGAGAAGCTCAGGGAGAAACTATACTCTGAAAGTGCTGCAACCCGCCGCTCGGCTGCTTTCAATCTGTCCTGGATGCAGGAAGATGGTTTAGACAGTTTAAAGGAGGCGCTGTTTGGGAATTTCCCAAAAACAACCAAGAATGCGGCTGCCTATGGGCTTAGAAGCATGCGGGGCCGGATGAGGAAAAAGGTTTTGCGCCTTCTTGCGCAGGGACGAGACCACCCTAACCGTGATACGCAAGAAGTATGTAGAAATGCTCTATCGAAATTAGCGCCGAGAACTGCTGGAGTATCTGCCTCTAAGCAAAAGAAGAGTCAGGCGGGCAAGTACGAAATCAGAGAGATTCCGAGCAAAAGCAGACAAAAACGCAGAATCCGTAAATAAGGAAATAGAAAACATACGCATATTTCACTCCAGCATATCCTAAAGGCGCTTGGAAGGAGGACGGAGAATCAGCTTCTTCCACTTGATTGTTGCTTCGCCAGGCAGCATACTTTTCGGCGTTGGACAGTCCGGTGCATTTCGAGTCAGAATCTTCAAGAGTCGTTGAGGCAGACAGATGATAGATAAAAGAGCAGCCGGCGTACTACTGCATATAATTTCATTGCCTTCAAAATATGGCGTCGGTGACCTTGGTCCGGAAGCCTACCGCTTTGCTGATTTCCTTTTTCGGGCCAAGCAGAGCTACTGGCAGGTGTTGCCATTGACCCCACCAGTGCCGTATCCTCCTTGTTCCCCCTATAACACTCTATCAGCCTTTGCAGGAAACACTTTGCTCATCAGCCCTGAGCTGCTGCACAGCCAAAATTTTTTGTCCAGAAAGGATATTCAGGAAAAACCTGCTTTTTCTCAAGTGTCTGTGGATTATCCTTCTGTCATCTCTTACAAAACCAAGTTGTTAGATGTCGCTTTCGCGCGTTTCAAGGCTATGCCCAGGAGTGCTGACTTTGAGCTGTTCTGTTTGAAAAACAAGAATTGGCTTGATGCTTTTGCAGCGTTTGCTGCCTTACGTCAGCACTTCCAGCGGCGTTCGTGGCCCGGCTGGCCGGCAAAATTCCGGGACAGGAAACACGATGCTCTTAAATCTATAAGGGCCCAGTTGCGAGATGCCATAGACAAAGAAAAGTTTTTACAATATTTGTTCTTCAAGCAATGGCTTTCCTTGAAGTATTACTGCAACCAGCGCGGCATTCAAATCATAGGGGACATTCCATTCTATGTTTCCTATGACAGTGCAGACGTCTGGGCCCATCCGGAGCTCTTTAAGCTGACAGGTACGAAGAGGCCTCGAGCAGTTGCCGGTGTCCCGCCGGATTATTTTAGCCGAACCGGCCAATTATGGGGCAATCCGGTATATGACTGGAAAGCTCTAAGAAAAACCGGGTACTACTGGTGGATTCAGCGAGTAAGGCATAGCCTGACTTTGTTCGATGTTGTTCGGCTCGACCACTTCAGGGCCTTTGTCGCCTGCTGGCAGGTCCCTGCCGGCAGTAAGACGGCCAAAGATGGTAAATGGGTCAAAGGGCCGGGAGAAGATTTCTTAAACAAACTGCTTAAGAATTTTCCATCCCGCTGCCTCATAGCTGAAGATTTAGGAAGCATTACCGAGGATGTGCGAGCAATCATAGAAAAGTTCCAGCTTCATTCGATGAAAGTGCTTCAGTTTGCTTTTGATGGCGACCCGGCTGCAAATCCGCATTGCCTTTGCAATCACGTAAGAAACTGCGCAGTTTACACGGGCACGCATGACAACAACACTGTGAAGGGTTGGTTCGAAAAAGAAATCAAACCCGAGCAAAAGAAAAGACTCTTTGACTGTCTCGGACGCAAAGTACCTGTCAGTCAAGTATCCTGGTGCGTGACGGCCCTTGCGAACAGCTCCGTTGCCGACCTGGCAATTATTCCCATGCAGGATATTTTAGGATTAGGCCGGCATGCCCGCATGAACCGTCCTGCAACAGTTAAAGGCAACTGGTGTTGGCGACTCAGGCCCGGACAAATCCGCGCTCCAATTGTTAGAAAACTGGCAAGATTGACACGAGCTCATAGCAGAGCTTGACTTGCATGGTATCTGCATTGCCTGACCATGACCAAACAACTTTAGTTGACCAGAGGCGGCGTTAGCGTAGACGGTAGCAGCTCAAAAATTATTCCCGCTCCGTACACTAAATTATATGCTCAACACTAAACGTCTCAGCCGTTGAAATCTCGTTTTGCAAAGATGGCCAAACCCGCTGTAAATGTTACAAAACAGTAAATAAGTGAAACGGTAACAATCTTCCAGACTTCAGGCGACCACCGATAGTCCACCCCATCCGCAACCTGGTGAAATATCCCCCAGGAGGAGCCAACATACGTTGTGAATACATACGGCCCGATGCCGATAAAATGTTTGACGGTGGCAAGCAGGATAATTATCCCCACCGCAAAACCGATGGCTTATCACCCGTCGAATAAATTAGCGCCGGCTCTTTAGCAAAACCTCCCTTGGACTCCTGAAAAAAGAAGATAAGGTTCGGCTCGTTTATTACGACAATATCATCAAGGCTGTCCCCATCGAAATCAAACAGCAGTATTTCTCCGGCCCTGGCCTTGAGTTCATACGAGCTGAATTTAACCTTCGATTTACCAGCCCCCAGTGATAACCCGCTCATCCCCCACAAAACTGCAACAGCAATGCAGATATATCCCTTTGCTGCTCTCAACAGAAAACCTCTTCTTGTATCTCCATATCTCCCGCTGTATATTCTACCCTCTCGGCCAAATCAACGCAACCCCAATGCCACTCTAAGTACTACCAACCAATACCTAAACCAAATAGTCATTAGTCGGTAATGAAACTAACAATTACAAGAGCGTCCTGAGCGAAGCCGAACGGGTGGGCATCCAGTCTAATGCTTTTGTCCCGTGTCTTGACCTATTTCAACCCAAAGCACTCCGGATAACGGTACTTAACAAAATACAATGCCGCCAATGCTTGAACCGTAGCATGCTGATTACCTGCCGGCGTGGCAAAATCAAATACCGGTCTTCTGCTGTCTGAAGTCAACCAAAACCACCTGTCGTTCCACCCGCCATCGTCCAATTGATTTGCAATTATCCGCTCAACCCACCGCCTGCGAATCTTCTCCGGAAAACCGGCCCTTAGAACAAACGTCACCTTTTGAATATAAATATCCATCACCGCCACATCAAATACGAGTTCGCTGCTTAACCGGTTGCAAAGATGCTCGATGAGCTCATCCAGCTCTTTGTTCGCACCCTTGGTCCTCCTAAGCGTAATCAAAGCGTCAAGCTGATGCGTAAGCTTTCGACCCTGCCACCGCTCCGGATTGAACAAGTCCATCTCTTCCGGTGTAATCTTCGCTTTATCAGGAGCCATCGCGTAGAGAACCCATTTATTGTCGATATACTCTTTCTTAATCGCTATGTTAAGTTCGATTTCATCCACCGGCCAGTTTGGGTCAACGAGGCGTTTCCAACATCTCGGCCGAGTTGGTGCGGCCATAAAGCTGCTGACAATATCCGAGAATATAGGTGTTGCTCTTAAGCTTTCAATCTCTGTAAGCATCTTTATAAGCGCTATGTTCTTCTTTTTCAGGATTACGTCCCTGTGTGCTTCCGTCCAGTTCAGGCATCTTTCAATTGCCGCATCCAAACGTTTTGCAAAGGCCTCATCGCTGGCTAAGGATACGTTGTTGTAAGCCAACGTACCCAAGCCAAAGATAACCATAAGGACAACTGCGGCAACGCCGGCAATTACTGCTTTGCGAATAATCGGGTGTTTCCTTACAGGCCTACCTCTTTTATCTTGTTCTGTCAGCTCTTGTAACATTCGGACCTCTCAAACTTATACAGACAACTCGCCAAATAGAGTAAGCGGTGAGACCCGTGTGATTTTCACCTTTGCAAATTTTCCCGCCAGACTCTCCGGCCCATTGAATACTACTATCCAATCTTCGGCCGTCCTGCCGACCAACTGCGGCAGATTTTGGCCTTCGGCCGAGTCAAGATGCGGCTTCTTACTCAAACCCTCAACCAAAACTCTTACCGTCCTGCCCAAAAACTCCCGGCTCGATTCGCCGCTGACTTTTTCCTGCACCGCTAACAATTCAATATTGCGCCTCCTCTTGACCTCAAGCGGAATATTATCTTCCAATCTCTTATCCGCCGTCGTCCCCGGCCTCGGCGAATACTTAAAAACAAAGCAGTTCTTATACCGGGCCTTCTTAACTAATTCGACGGTGTCCTGAAAATCCTGCTCTGTCTCTTGCGGGAATCCGACTATAAAGTCACCGGCAATCGCAATCCCCGGCACCATCGCCCTGGCCTTGGCCAGAAGCCCCAGATACTGCTCAGCCGTATAATTGCGATTCATCGCCCGCAGTATTTTATCCGAGCTGCTCTGTGCCGGCATATGCAGGTAATTGCACACCTTCGGCAGCTCCGCCATCGCTTTCAAAATCTCATCATAAAACTCATCCTGCGGATAGCTCGTAACAAATCGTATCCATTCAATGCCATTTACCTCGCTCGCAAGACGGAACAAATCCGCCAGGCAATACGTCTTGTCACCGGCCTGGTATTTGTACGAGTTTATCGCCTGCCCCAGCAGTGTCACCAGCTTTACGCCGTTATCCGCTAACTTTTTTATCTGCTCGATTATCGCTTCAGGGGGACGCGAGACCTCCGGCCCGCGAACATAAGGCACAATGCAGTACGTGCAGAACTTATTGCAGCCGCGCATCGCCCGCACAAATGCCTGAGCCGGTATCGCTTTGTCATCAATGCCGCAAGCCGACTCAAATTCTTCAAGCGCCTGATTCTCTGGCTTTGCCTTGCGGATTTTCTCTGTCACCGCCACTGCTTTTTTCTTATCCTGCAACGCCTCGGTGACAAGCTCAGCGATTTGTAATATCTGTGCCGGCCCGCACACAATATCGACTGCATCGTGTTCAAGCAATTCGGCGCCTAATCGCTGCGCCATACATCCGACCACCCCGACGACCATATCAGGCTTCTTTTCTTTTATGTGCTTCAGATGCCCAAGATGCGAAAGAACCCGCTGCTCCGCATGTTCGCGGACCGAGCAGGTATTTATCAGAACAGCATCGGCTTCTTTGACGTTCTCGGTGAACCCAAACCCCGCCTCCCTAAGCGCAGAAGTCACCAACGCCGTATCCAGCTTATTCATCTGGCACCCGAAACTCTTAATGTGCACAGTTTGACCGCTCATAAAGAAAAGCATACAAAACTTGGCGTGAAAAATCAAACGCCCCGATCTATCACCCGCCATAACAGCACAACGACTCTGTCATGGAATTAGTGACGTCCTTCCGGCTTTACATTTACAAGTCACTTCGCTGCGGGGCTCACCCTTCCTCGACAACCTTAATTCCCATCAGCACACCGAGGTGCTTGATGCTCTGCACCCGGTCGCCGTAAAAGATAACACGGTGCAGACCGGCACTGTAGTTGTCCAGAATCTTTCGTGCATCCGCCACTTTAGTAGCGATTTTTGTACGGCAGCCACGGTCGACATCAGGGTTGCCCGTAATCGTACCGGTCGAAACGAGCATCGTCTCAAGGTCAGCCAGCTTCGCCGCTGTAATAACCTCTCCAACGCGGTGCTTAACCTGCAGCGCAGCGCCCTTGTTGTCCTCCATATGGCTGCGAATGATGTAGGGACATTGTGGTCCCTTTGGGCCGTAATTCCTTGTTGCGGAAACGCAGTGGGCGTGGATTACGGTGTTGGTTGATGTGTCGAAGACCGGATCGCTTATGAAACCCGGCACGCCAAAAGCGTAGCCGAACATCAACATGGTCAGGGTCGAGCGGATGTCCGCCTCGCACGCACCGACCAGACCGAGGTTGTTGAGCCTGCAGAAGCCAAGGCAGGGATAGGCGGGCAGCAGCTTTCTTCTAAACAGGCCGAGGCAATTAATGGTAATCGCCCGCGACTGATGCTGTTGCATCATTGACTTCATGGCCAGGTACAGACGCGTGGACTTGACGATTTCCTCACGGGTTGGTTCGACGACTTTCTCTGCCCCGCGAATCCACAGGTCGGCCTCAGCCTTAGCCGCCTTGTCGTCCACGGCGTTGTACGCTTTGTTCAACTGCTTGTTGTTAACGGAGACAACGTCGACACCGAGTTTGTCTTTGAATTGCTTAGTCCTTTCGGCATCCATTCCACCGTTGCGGATGTAGATGATTCTCGTTTGCCGCAGCCGTGGCGGCACCCGCATCAGTGCCGCGGCCTCGGCAATCTCGCCGTAATCACTGGTGGCAAGGCAGATGACTTTTTTGCCCTGCTTCTGCATGGAAGCGATGCGTGCCCAATCGTGCCCGCTATAGAGCTGTGAGAACATCGCCGTCGGCAGACCTGTATCGACGAGGCGGGCCAACAGGTGTCCGACCCCCGAAGTAAGATTGAAAACCATCAGGGCGGCAACGTCGCCAAGGTTTTCCGCAAGGTGCTCCGCATCGCCGGCCACTCGCAACAAATCTCCTCCAACAAATTTGACGTCACCGAGCTTACGCTCTGCGTTGGCCAGGTGCTTCTCAAGCCGCGCGATTTCCGCCGGGATATCCAGGTCCGGCTTGGGCCAGGTCGGTATCGGCTTGGCAAGATAAATCTTGCGAATCTTCACAGGGGGCAACTTCGCCGGCCACTCTTCACGCTCCGCAGCCAATACGCTGCGGCTACCCAGCAGCATCGCTCCGGCCCCAGCAGCACTTACACCCAAAAACTCTCGTCGGTTTATTAAGTCGCTCATAATCCAACTCCTCACAAACAATGATTTCTATGGTACGCTTCGCTTGACCGAAAGTAGTTGCTCCCATCTTTTGTAAGGTAACTTACGTTGCTGCTGCCTGTCAATTTCTATTTCAGCAAGTGCCGAAATCAATCAACTGGTCATTTAAGCAGTGAACGGTTCAACCGCCGCTGCAGGTCTTTGAGCCGATTTGCCTCATCGAACCCCAGTAGAATAATTGGAAAGGCCGTTTTGTTGTGGAACAACGGCTCGTCCATATCCACCCATTTTCTACATTCCTCACCGTCCCGCGTCCCCGGTATCGGCGAAAAGTCCGCCAGCATCCCACGAATGCCGAGACTATTCGCGAAACGCATTGAGCCTTCGAGTTGCTGAATACCTATGTGGGGATGGCCGAGAATCTGATATGCGGTGATGTTCTGAGGTTCGGCCCCGGCGGCTGTGAGGTGCTCGACAGCCTGCGTCAGTTCATCTGATGAAACTTTTGAGCCGGTACGCTTCTGCCATTGCAAAGATGCACTCTCATACCCAAGATAGAAAGTCTTAAAGCCCGCCTTCACCATCAATTCAGCCAACTCTTCTGTGATAAAGCGAGCATGAAGACCGTTAGGAGTGTGAAAGTTCAGCCTTACATTTCGTATCAGCACCTCTTCCAAGAACGGTACGAGGACTTTGTGTGCATCGAACAGCAAAGCGTCATCGTAGAAGGCAATATTTTCAACGCCACACTTGATTAGCAGTTCCAATTCGCCCAAAGAGTTCTCCAGCGCGCGTCCTTTGAATTTGCCGTAAACTTTGGGCACGGAACAGTAAGTACAATCAAAGGGACACCCGTCGCCAAGCTTTAGTACACCGACATTCAACTTATCGTACGCTTCCCACAATGCCGGTTGTTTTGAATCCGGCTCAATACCTAAATACTCCCAGAGCGGCTCAAGATTAACACCTTCCACTAACAAATCTGCTTCTAATCCTTGTGCGTGACTACTGCAAAGTGTCACGTAGTTGCCGCCAATTATAATCTTCGCCCCGGGCCATACCTTGCGAATGTCTTCAATGACTTCCCTGACACCGAGGTACCAGTAGGTCATCATTGTTTGGACAAGCACAAAATCGAATGGCCCTTGTTGTTCCAAAAAATCCTTAAACACACTCCTGGGAAGTCCGAACCGCCGAAAATACCGCGGAATATGCTCCAGGCAACCAGGCCTTGGGATTTGTTCGCAGTAAAATCGCCCCCGACCCCACTGGTCGGATTTAAGTTCCTTCTGCTTGACCGCGAATGGGTACAGCCTGTCCAAATAATCGAAGAGCTTAAATTCCGCTTTGCCTCGCAGGTATCCCGCCACGCTCAGCAGGCCGTAGGGCTTCAGCCAGAAATCATATGCAGCGAAGTCATAGACCGGCGGATTTAAAAGCAGAATCTTCGCACTCATAGTCCTAAGCTCTTTAGCGTAAAGCCTCTCGCAACGCTTCGAAACTCGGATAACTGATACCGTCCCGCACTACTTTTAGCATTTTACCGTAAGTTTGGATGTTGGCGTGCCTGTCGTGAAGTGGTGCTTTAATATAAAGTGCTGCGAACAGGTTGCCCATCTGCACAGCTTCGCCAAAGTTCGTCGAGCCGTCCCGGAACTTAGTCAGGTTGCGGCTAATGTATGCCAGAAGCCCTGCCCTGAATGCGTCTCCCGCCCCAACGAGGTCGACCACTTCCCCCACCATAAATCGCGATTCAATTTTGTTCGGACCGCTGACTAATCCATTCGGCTGAATGTGCTTTTCATAGGCGCCTTTGCTCACTGTTACACCAAACAGCTTTGTCCGGCCGCTCTTGCCCCAAAATCTTTTACTCAAAAAATCGAGAAAGTGTATGTTGTTTGCATCTTCACTGAACGCATGCCAATTTCGCGGCCCGTTGAGAGTATTTGCTATCATTTTGGCTTCATCCGACGAGGTAAAGAATATGTCGACTTCGGGCAAAAGCGGCTCTAAAAGCTTGTACCCGCTTACCGGCTCGCCGGACGAAATCACTTCCCGCGGCCTGCCGGTTAGAGTGCTGGTGTCAGCAGTGGTGACAATTCCCTTACGCCGGCACCATTTAATAAACGCGGCTAAATCTCTCCCCTCATTGGCATCGCCTCTATCCGACAGCCCGGAATACATATAATAAACTATGTTCGGCTTTAATCGGTCAATGGCCCCTTTAAATCTTTCGAAATCAAAGTCATCATTGGCACCGGCAAAATATGCAATCCCGCCCCTTTCCTCACCGCCCTTATGATGAATGTACGTAGTCCCCGTCGGCAAATCCGGGTGTATAAAGGTTGCCGACGTATCGACGCCGTTGGCCGCCATTAGCCCATAAAAGAACCTGCCCTGGGCGTCCAATCCCTTACAATCACCCTTGCCGAGGTTAACTCCTACCGCAACTTTCAAGCCCGCTCTTGCAATCAAGGGCGCGGTATTTCCCGGTCCACCAGCGGTGGCATATCCCTGCTTTATCCATTCCGCCAACTGTTCTTGTGGGTAATTAGGGTTGTCTTTTGCTTGGCACTTTGCTAAGCCCCCCTCGCCGACCAATTCATCCGCGAATTCAAAATCCGCTCTTCTAAAATCCACAACAGCCGTGTTTAGAATGAGCACATCAACGGACATCTTTCATTCACCAGTATGATTTCGCAAAAGCCAATCAAGGTTTTTTCAGCGGTGAGGAGGCCTTCGCCGCGACGATATTTTCCTGCGAACCTACGAAGACTCGCTGGACGACTTGGCTCGGTTTGAGTTGTCAGCCTTCCTCGACAACATTAAATCCCATCAGCACGCCCAGATTCTTGACATCCTGCAAGTGGTCGCCATAGAAGACCGCGCGGTGCAGCAGCGCCATTATCCCGCCTTTCAGTACGCCGCCGCCCCAGTTGTGGAACATCTTACTGGCATCGGCCACCTCGGTGACAAACTGCGTGCGACAGCCCAGCTCATCGTGCGTGACTTCTGTAACCTTACCCGTGGAGATAAGCATAGTGTTGAGATTGATAAACTTTGCACAGGTGACAACCTGCCCGACACGCATCTCGACATCCAGCGACACCCCTTTCTCGCTGTCGCTCTGAGTGCGGATAGTAAAAGGCAGACGCTTGCCTCTCGGACCATCCATCTTGGTCGCACAGGTACAATGGAAGTGAATCAGCGCATTCCTGGAGATGTCGAAAACAGGGTCGCTGATGAACCCAGGCACTCCGAACGCATACCCGAATATAAGCATAGTCAGAGTCGAGTCTATGTCACCCTCGCAGGCCCCTACAAGCCCCAAATCGTTCAGCTTGCTGAACGTCAGGCACCCTTTAGCCGGCCGGCCCATACAATGTGAACTCATGACCGCCTGTGCTCCTTCTTTCTGCATCAGCTTCTTTATCGCAAGGTACAACCGTGCCGAGTTTACGATATCCTCCTTCGAAGGCTCGACTATTCTCTTGGCCCGGCTAATCCAGTATCGCTGCGCCTCCGCCTCTGCAGCCTTTAGGTCAATGGCTTGGTGGGCTTTTATGACCTGCTCGTTGCTCATCGGGATTATCTCCGTACCCAGTCGCTTCTTGACCTGCTCTGCCGAACAGGCCGCCTCTGTTCCACGGGGCTTGCCCACAGCTATGATGCGCGTTTGACGCAGCCGTGGAGCCACCCGCATCAGTGCCACCACCCTGTCAATCTCGCGCCAGTCACTGGTTGCCAGCAGAACAACCTTTTTGCCCTCCTTCTGCCACTGAGGAAAATACATCCAGCCGTGTCCGCTGAACGGCTGCGAGAACACAGCCGTGGGTAATCCTGTGTCAACGAGCTTACCCAGCGCCTGCACCGGTGCGCCTCCTCCATGCCCCGAAAGGTGAAACAGCAGCAGACCATCTGCTTTATCTAACTTGGCCAACACCTTTTCCACTTCGGCCGGAGGTATCACCTCACCCCCAACGAACTTCACATCGCCCAGCTTTCGTTCAATCTTGGCAAGGTGCTTCTCGAACTTGGCAATCTCCTCTGTCGGCCTGGAGCAGTAAATCCCTCCTGTTCTCCCAACGTAGACCCGGTGGATTTTCACGGTTGGCATCCTGACCGGCCATTCTTCAGCCCCCGCCGCCATGACGGTATGCCGGCTAAGGCATCCGCCAAGTAGCACGGTTCCTGCCCCGATTGCGCTTGCCCCCAAAAACTCTCGCCGATTCATTAAGTCACCCATGATTTGACTCCTTACAAACCGAAATTTCTCAAATGAGCTTCATTAAGTTATACTAAATCCTTTATTTTCTCAAGCGCTTAGCCGTTGGACCTCGGATGCTTTCGCGCAGTGAGCTGCAAAACATCTGTTCGGATTTGTTGTAGGATATGAAGCTCGTCGCTGCTTGTCAATTGTCATTTCAGAAGGTCAAAAAGTTGCGGTCGGCCGGCCTTATGCGCAACTTTCTTCGCACTCACCACTTCCTGGTTGCGTTTTTCTCTGTCATTGTCAGCGCAATGAAAAACCCCCCATAAGCGACCATCAATTGAGAATGCTCCCCCCTTTGAACGCACAATCTCACCGGCACATTTGCACAATTCCCGCCACAGCTTTACCAACGGCGAAGCGGGCACCGCCTAACCGCTCAGCGGCTGCCAGCTCGGCTTCACGCTACGGTATGTGAAGCGGATTAATGTCTTTGAATCTTTCAGAATAAATCTTGTATGAATATTTCTTCAGAAGCTCCTTTCTGTATTTTGCCATGATTTCTTCCCTTCGTTCGTAGCGTATCCAGCTTTTCACCTCATCTTCCATACCGGAGCTGTATTCCCGCGCCTGGCCGGGCTTCTTGCCCAATATCTTGACTATGCGCCACCTGACCTGCAACTCCGCCGGTCGCGTCTGCCTATTGAGAAAGAAGCCCCTCACCGGACCTACTATTTCGTTCGGCTCGCCCTTCCACAGCTCCTCAAAGAACATTCCTTCTCTTCTGGCATGAGTACTCGATGCTTTCTCTTGTTTCGCCAAAGAGTATTGTTGCCTGGCTGATTCGAAATCTTTGCCGCTGCTCAGCTCTTCTTTTACCTTCTGTGCTGTCTTTAGGTCCTGGCACCAGATTTGGTCTATATTAATCGTATCAGGGTTCTTGAATTTTTCCTTGTGCTGGTCAAAGTAAGGCTTGATTTCATCCTCTGTTACCTTCTTGACCTCTCTGAGCTTTACGGTTCTGACTTTCCGGAATATGTCCGTGTCTTCTTTGTCTCTTACTTGCTTTACATAATCTTCGTCCTTGTCGAGCCCGCGCAGCTTCGCCTCGGCAATGAATACATGCAGCCGCATTGCTCTGTCCAGAAACTTTTCGACACCTTCTTTTGTATTCAAATCTCTCGGCCTCTTTGTCGGAGCGGGTCGAACCAAGGCATAAAGCCAGTCCTCGACTGTCACTTTGCCGTTTTCGAATCTCGCCAGAACAACATTCCTCTCTTCCAGCGTCAAATCCTCCCAGATTTGCGCCTTTTTGACAAAACGCATTTTCTGCTTTTCTTTCGGCGCAAACAAAAGCTTGAGATATAAACTGGACGCCCTGCCAAAATTACCGCTCAATTTCTGAACATCAAGCTTCTTATATAACTCCTGATAAAACTGCTCTACAAGCCTTGCTGCTTTTTGCCTCTCAAGCACTGCCTTTGCGCTTGCCCGCGTCAGCTTCGGATCACTTTTCATCTTTGCATCTATCTCCGACTCTGCTATCTTTATCCTGGGTTGCAGCTCCGTCTTCAACAATAATTTAGCAAGCGTCATTTCCCTGAAATACTTGAAACTTGATTTGAGATACGGGTCTTCCAGAACACCTTGTGCACCGGCGTCCACTATGAACCCCTTTTCCGCTATCATTTTCAGAAGTATCGCCTTCACATCAACAGACCCGTCTTCCCTCACATACTCGTCTGGATTCACCCGAATCTCTTTTATCACTTGTTTTTCAAGCTCGGCTCGTGTGATAACGTGGTCGCGTATTCTCCCAACAACAGTCGAAGGCTCGACCGGCTCAATCTTAACCGGTTTGGCTTCTACCGGCTTCGGCTCCGGTGGTTTTGCCACCACCGGCACTGTTTCAACCGGCTCTATTTCTACCGGTTCCGGTTCCAGCGGTATTACCTCAACGACTTCCGGTCTCTCTACCGGCTCCGTTGCCACTTCCTCCTTCGGCCCGCAGGAATAGCACGCCACCATCAAAAAGCATAGGAAACATAAAGCCCATTTGCTCAAGAACAACTTCATCGCATACCCCTTTCCAATAAAAGTAGTCAATAATGCATTACTTGGCCGCTTACTTTTCTTTAGTCCTTCCTGCATCACCACTTCAGCAAGCCATAAACTGTCAAACCAAACATTCTAACAAAAAAGCCAATTCCTGTCAAGCCAAACCTAACACCCCCTCACTGCTAATCTCGACCGATGTCTCCGCGGACTTGAGCAACTGGCCCATAGTTTCCTCCTGGTTCAGGAAAATCGACCATTAGCAGTTTCTAATTGATTTTGTGGCTTTTATGCCCTACAAAAGGCCTCATACGGATTTTGGACGTTTCCTGTTCGCAAGTTATAACCGGCATTAAGGATAGGTTGAAAATGACAAACGAAGAAAGACTGATTTCGCGACGTAATTTCGTAAAAAAATCTCTGATTGGCACGGCCCTGCTGGCCTATACGTCATCGATTAAGAAGGCAACAGCGCAGACAATACGGCTGCCGCTTAGGCTGGGCGGGCCGACCTTCGAGAAATTTGACAGTCCTGATTCGTGGGTGCAGGTTGTTAACAGGCTCGGCTATCGGGCAGCCTATTGTCCCGTCGGACCGAAGGAATCCGACGACGTTGTTAACGCCTACGCCGCCGCTGCTAAGAAGACCGACATCATCATCGCCGAGGTGGGCGCGTGGAGCAATCCGCTCAGCCCCGATGAGAAAACACGCAAGGCAGCCCTGGTCAAGTGCCGCCAGCGTCTGGCGCTTGCCGAGCGCATAGGTGCAAACTGCTGCGTGAATGTCAGCGGCTCGCGCAGCCGAGAGCATTGGTACGGCCCCCACCCCGACAACCTCACCGAAGAGACCTTTGATATGATTGTTCAGACGACCCGTGCTATCATCGATGATGTCAAACCGACGCGGACATATTTCACGCTTGAGACTATGCCCTGGGCCTATCCCGACTCGATAGGCTCATACCTGCACCTGATAAAGGCCATCGACCGCAAGCGTTTCGCCGTGCATTTCGACCCCGTCAATCTTATCTCAAGCCCGCAGCGCTATTTCAAAAACGCAAAGCTGATTCAGCAATTCTTCAAGAAGCTCGGCCCTCATATCAAGAGCTGCCACGCCAAGGATGTTCTGCTGCAGCCGAAGGTCACCACGCATCTTGATGAGGTGCGTCCCGGCCTGGGCTATCTTGATTACGCCGTATTACTGACCGAGTTGAGCAAGTTCCCTGACACGCCGCTAATGATTGAGCACCTGAAAGGCGCCGAGGAATACGCAAAGGCCGCCAGCCATATCCGTTCCGTCGCAAAAAAGCTCGGGCTGGCCTTCGCCTAACTGCCGCGATATGGAGCGGCCAAGTTCAACCCGGCGGCAGACAGCGTGTTCTCCGCCCAAAAATAAGAAAAATAGATTCTATTGCAAACCAAACCACCCTTTATTATCATGAGAATAACTGGCACATGGCGAATTAAGCGAAATCAGTCAGTTCTCCTATTTGCTTTGGTTAGCCTTATTCTTTTCGCTGCCAATTGGTTGCCCGGAAAAAGATAGGGAGGCAGAGTATGAGCAATACGCGCAATAATACCAGTCAGCCCAACAAGAAAGCTACCCTTCTTAGCTGTCTGTTTAGGAACTCAAAAGGATGTCCCGCGATGTGGAGAGTCGTAGGAATCCTTCTTGGCATTTTGATAGGCGGATATTCGCTTGGCGTTGAACGTTTTATGGTACCCGGTGGCACAAAAACAGAGTCCGGTTTTGATGTGGTCACCGAAACAATACGCATAAACGTATTGGAGACTCTTATGGGGGCTCTTATTGGAGCCTTCATAGGCTATCTGGGAATACTGTTGCTACATTACGCCTTAACAAGGTGTTTGGGTGTTTTACCATCAAGCGTTGGTAAGAACCTCTCAAAATTCTTCGCTCGGTCAGAAGTCTCCTATGAGCCTGAGCAATATAATGCCAAGAAAAATGTACTGCTCTTTATCATCTTCATAGGGCTGGCCGTAGCAATGTGGCTTGCCGCCGTCTTCGTGGCCGGGAGACTCATACGAGAGCCCATGCCATTTCTGCAAATAAAAACTCTTCTCTACTTTTTGGCTTTGTCTTCTCTTGTGGTTTCATGGGTAATAGTAGGTCGGAAGATTTCTCTCAAGCGATCTTGGCGAGCTAAGAAGGACTTTGTTCTGTTAGGACCTTTCAACTTCATGGATGTGCCCTTTTTGAATAAGAGGCAGTTGAAAGTCCTGTGGCTTGGTATTGTGGCAATTTGTCTTCTGTGTGTGTTTCCCCCTTGGATAGGGTACGAATCCACAATTGATGACAAAGGCTTTGGTAGGGGCGATTTCATAGGTTTTCATTTCCTTCTACAGCAAGAAGACCTATATCATTTAATAGGGGAAGACCCATACGTCACGGCAGAGATAAGTTACACAATGCTTGCTTCGTTTTCTCTGTGTGTTTTCGTGTTGTGCGGTGTACTTATGTTCATATTCCGGCGGCGCCAAAAACGCATAAATCCGCCAATACGTAAGAGATGAAACAGCAGCTGGTGGGTAAATATGCTTTAGTGCCTCTTAGTTATTTTGCTGCCAATCGGCTGCCAAAAGCCATTTGTTTACAGCAGCATAACTCCCGCTTCTTTGCATTGTTTTAGCATTGCCTCCGGCCAGACGCTGGCCTGGACCTCGCCGATGTGGAGCTTTCTAAGGTAGAACATGCAGAGTCTGGATTGGCCGATACCGCCGCCAATACTCAAAGGCAATTCACCCTTCAGCAGCCTTTTATGCCACTGGAATTCTTTTCTCTCCAACGCCCCCTTTATCTCTAATTGTTGCAACAGAGTCTGCTTGTTTACCCTGATGCCCATTGAGCTTAACTCAAAGGCCTTGTTCAGCACGGGATACCACACAATTATGTCACCGTTCAGGCCCTTCCTGCCCTCGCCGGTCGGCGTTATCCAGTCATCATAGTCGGGTGCCCGGCCATCGTGGACTGTCCCATCCGGCAGCTCTGCCCCTATCCCTATTATGAAAACCGCCCCGTATTTCTTCGCAATCTCATCCTCCCTTTCTCTCGGCCCAATGTCAGGATACATTTGGACAAGGTCTTCCGCGTGAACAAAGGTAATCTCCTCCGGAAGAATCGGCTCAATCTGCGGATACTTTTGGTCAACGGCCGCCTCCGTTTTCTTCATCGCCTCGTAAATCTTGCGCACAATCTCTTTCAAAAAGTCCAGATTCCTTTCTTTTGCGCTTATCACCCGTTCCCAGTCCCACTGGTCCACGTATACCGAATGAAGGTTATCCAGACATTCTTCATCCGGCCGAATTGCGTTCATATCGGTATACAGTCCCTCTCCCTGCTTGAATCCGTAATCCGCCAGCACCATTCGCTTCCACTTGGCAAGCGAAAAGATACATTCGGCCTCAGCTTGGCCGGCGTCTTTAATTTCGAATGTTGCTTTTCTCTCGATGCCGTTGAGGTCGTCATTTATGCCCGACCCTTTTCTGATAAACAAAGGTGCTGAAACCCGCTGCAAATTCAACTCCCTCGCCAGACTGTCTTGAAAAAAATCCTTTATGAACTTTATGGCTCTTTCCGTCTCTCTCAGCCCCAGCTTGGATTCGTATTTTTCATTTAGAATTAATTCCGGCACTTTTTTAACCTCCCAAAATTCTCAAAATCCCCCCAACCCTACAGTTTCCTAACCACCTATCTCTATGCTCTCGCCGGGCGTTAGCACCTTGACGTTGCATTTGGCAGTCTCAGCAAACCTGTCAGCGTCACTTCGCTCGCCCACAATGTCACCCCAATGGTACGGTATCGCCTGCTTTGGCTTTATATACTCCACAGCCATCGCCGCCTCTTCCCCGTTCATTGTATACGTCCCGCCTACCGGCAGCAGTGCAATATCTATATCTCTCAATGCCTTCATCTCATCCGTCAAATCAGTGTCACCTGCATAGTAAATCCGCACCGAACCAATCTCGATTATAAACCCCAGCCAATTATTTCCTTTCGCATGGAATCGCTTGTTCGGATTATAAGCAGCCACACCGGTCACACTGACACCGTCTAAGTCTATCTTCTCCCCCGGCTTAATTGCCTGTCCCTTTCCTTCTTTCCTGATGACGTCCGTCGAGGCGACTATCTTCGTACCCGGCCCGCTGGCCTTTGCAAAGTCCTTGGCCGAATAATGGTCATAATGGCTATGACTAACAAGCACGGCCGTAGCATCGTGCGGTGCATCAGTCAATTTCCACGGGTCGATATAAATCACCTTATCGCCATAGCTAATCCTGAAACTGGCGTGTCCGAACCATTGCAGCGTATTGCCCATAGGAACCTCCTTTCCTGGTCTCTCTTGTTCCGCTTCCGGCCCTTCTTTCTTACATCCACAAACCACCAATCCCACCGCCAAACCCAAAGTCAATAGTCTCAACCATTTCATCTTCTTCTCCCTTGTACTTTTGCCTTCTTAACTTCTTAATTTTCTAAACGCTGCCACTTTCCTACCCGAAATCTTCTCATCCGTCAACGCCAAAGCCGGTAATACTGAGTATAAGCAATATGCTCATCCCTCCGCCTGCAGCAACTCGAAATCTTCAGCTCCAACCTTCGCACGCCCTTTTGAACACCGCAATGGCTACAAGCAATCCACCACTAATATATCATTTATTATTGCTTTTACTTGCTGACAACGTTAGTCTAATCGAACAGTGTCTATTGCAGGCTAAATGCTACCGTTACTCTTTGTTCGTAAATGAATGAGGTTCCTATATGAGCGTCAAAGTGCTCGGTATCTCGGCAAGCCCAAGACTTGAGGGCAACAGTGATTTGCTTCTGTGCCAGGCCTTGGCCGGGGCAGAGTCGGCAGCCGCAGAAACGGAGTACATCCGGCTGTGTGAACTCGACATCGCACCCTGCACCCATTGCAACTTCTGTTTCGATTCGGGCAAATGCAAAGTCGAAGATGATTATCAAATACTCGCCTCGAAGATGATTGAAGCCGACCGCCTGATTTTCGCCACCCCCATATTTTTTATGACCGTCTGTGCACAGGCCAAAATCCTCATCGACCGCTGCCAATGTCTTTGGGCATACAAGTATGTCTTGAAACAGCCGTTGATAGCCGCCGACCGTGACCGACGGGCGATGGTTATCGCTGTCGGCGGAACTAAGAGTAAGAAAATGTTCGAAAGCATACGGCTTACAATGACATATTATCTCGATGTACTTGAGATGCGTTACACAACCAACTTGTTTGTCAATAAAGTTGACGCCCTCGGCGCAATAAAGAAGCACCCTTCGGCAATGAATGAAGCCTACCGGCTTGGAAAAGAATTGGTCACTGTCCCGACGGGGTCTGACCGGCCCGTCGACGTTGAGCTAACCTAAGAACCCACCTTTCTTTTCGGTTCGGTATGTTCGAATTTTTCGCTGTTGACTTTTCTAACCCAAACTTCGTTTTGGCCTTGACCAAAGCCTATGATAATTCTGTGATATGAGCCGTTTTCCAAACGAAGGGTCAGATAGGCTCTCTTGCCCTTTATGACGTAGCGGAAGTGGCCTGTCTTTCCAGCGATGCCGGCCGTAGAACTGCTCAGCGAAATCGGTTGTGGTTCTCGACTTATCACGCTTTTTGCATAGGCCAACGGCGCTTCGACAATATTGCCCACAAGTGCTAATATCCTTTCCCACAACTTTGGCTTCGTTTTTAATCGATTACTTTCCAAGCGAAGTTTCATAAATACCTCCGGGCTCAAATTTGCAGACCGGCACCAACCGTCAGACATATTAACACTACGCAAATTAGTCTAACAACCCACCTCCATAGATTAGACGATTTGGCAGACCACTTTAACGCAAGTAAATTCAATTTTTTTCGGCATTTTTCTATCGAAATGAAAAATTAGTGCTTTGACCTGCAAAACTAATAGAAGCGTCAAGCTCGGCTGGGCCGGCTTCGACCTATCTCAAAGCCGCGGGTGGTGTGTCCTTGATATTTCTGATGCTGCCTGAATTTTGGTACTATGGCTGCTTCCTTTCTGCCGCAAGCGCTTCGGCCAGCATCGATTCCAAAAGTAATGGGCTTGCGTTTTTGGCGAGAATGCGGCCGTCAGGACCGATGACAAACGTCGCCGGCCACATCGTGTGTATTTCATAGTCTTTGCACGCAGTTACTTTTTTCTTTCCGCTCAGATAACAGTTTATCCATCTGAGCTCATTATCTTTCACGAGCTTGCGGGCAGCATCAATATCAGTATCCAGAGAGACTCCAATCATAACAAATTGGTCATATTTGCGATAAGCCTCGCATGTCTGGTGAATCTCAAGCAATCTCTGCGTAGCCCAGGTCTGGCTTGCGGTCCAGAAAGTCACCACTACAACCTTTCCCTTGTAATCGGCCAGCTTTATGCTATTGCCATCAAAAGTTTCAGCCTCGAAGGCAGGAGCAGGGTCGCCGACCTTCAGGCCGGTTTCTTTGGCTACCTCAAGTGCCCCCAGGTCCAAAGGCTCGTCGCTCCATCCTTCATTCATATCAGGCACCTCAAACTCATGGGTCAGGGTACCACCAAAAACCGGCTGCCCTGCCGACACGCGTGAACGCCCCCACCACCACGCCCCTCCCGGAGGTGCACCCACGGTCGCTTGCAGCTTATATGCTCCGGCCGGTACGTCTTCGGCGCGAAATGACCCATCCTGGTCTATCTTTACGACATAAGACCGAACCTTCTCCCACTCCATCTTTCTATACGCTTTGCCCTCTTGCGATTGGCGCCAGGAATTGTTCCAGGCCCGCTTTTCCGGTTCGATCATTTCGTTAAAATCCTCGGGACGCGGCGGTTCCGGCAGCTTCAGGGTCAAAGTGACTATCGTATTGGACCAATTGACCGGCTCATTGCAATCGGGCGGCAGCACTAATCTGCCGACCACCGGCCGACCTTCTCCGCCAAGAGTCACCGTTACTGTCTCGCCTGCCACGATCTCAATGACCTCGTCATGGCTTCTGGCTGTCCTTGCGCTGCCCGACTTAGCGTAGCGAACAACCTTTGCTTTCCCGGGCACCACCCGCTCCATAACAAAATTGCCATTCGCGTCGGTCTTAGTGTGATAATCGAAGGAAACCCGGGGCAGATTGGGTTCATAGCGTCTGTAGTAGTCCATCGCTATTCTTTCATTGGTGCTGGCTTTGCCACCGACATACACCACGCCCTCCACGCTGCCCCAAGGCTCAATGAAAATGTTCGGGTCCATTGCCAGTTCCTCATCGGTGACTTTAGCGAAGCCCTCGTTGTGCAACACCACGAGCAGATACTTTTCAGCCTGAGGCGGCAAAGAGAACTGCCCGTCGGGGCCGGTCACAACAAAGTCCTGCTCAGTTTTATCGCCAAACCTGCCATTTCGCACGTACGTTCCGGAAAATCCCGCACGGAAAAGGGCCACCTCTGCCCCTGCTGCCGGCTCCCCCTCGGCAACATATATCGTACCACTTGGCTTTTCCCCTTTATTAAGCACGAAGTCTATGACAACCTCCTCTTCTTCCTCGGTGAGCATCCGAGAAATAGCCGGCGCGTAACCCTCAGCTTCTATTCGCACAAAATATCCGTACCGAGGGTCATCAAAGCCGGCCTCATAGCGGCCACCGGCAAATGTCTTGGCCGAGCCCGGGTCCCATCGTATCGCACCGCTTTCGTGGCTCCACTTCTTTCCAGATATCAACTTGAATTCACTAATGGGCTCATTGCTGTCAGCAGCAATCACCTTGCCGGTGACACGCAGCGCACGATACATCACAATTATGTGTTCATCGACAGAAGATGAAAGCGGCAGCCTGTAAATGGGCATGTAGTCTTTCTTGGCGAATCTAAAGTACACTTCATCTTTCGGCGCCTCAGTCCACTCAAAATATCCGGCGGCGTCGGTCTCGGCCCTCCATCGGAAAGTCTGGCGCCCTTGCCAGCTCTGCAACCAGACATCCACATCCTCTATCGGCCTGTCATTTGTATCAACAACCTGACCTCGGATGGTCTGAGCGGGGCCGAGGCGAAATTCGAGCGGCCGCATACCTTTACGCACCATAATCTCTTTCAAGTCAGGCGCATAACCTTTCGCCTGAACCGTAAGCAGCACTGTCCCGGGCTTTGTGGCTTTGAATTCAAATCTCCCTTCGGCGTCCGTCTCGGTCCGCGGACTTTTTACGCGCCGACCTTCCGTGCCCTGTCTAACGCCGGCCTTGGCGATTGGCTGCCCGATCCAGTCAACAACTGTCCCCACAAGGTGAACGCCGCTTTTCATCACCATCACGCTGGTCATTTGCTGCAGCTGGCTTATCGCAGGCACGGTCCTCGCATAGTATGAGTCGTCATCGATATGATTGGGGTGACTCAGGCGAATCTGAATATTGTCAAGCTTGGCCGGCATAATGTCACATCGCCAAAAACCATTTGCATCCGTTTTCTCGGTATGGTCTCGAATCGGAACGTATTCTATCTCGCCCCTTTTTTCTCCTGATGCCTCCATGTAGACCGTTGCTCCCTCTATCGGCCCGCCTTGTTCATTTTGAATGAAGCCGCCAATCGGTGTCCCTGGCTCAAGTACAAGAGCGTAGCTTATGGGAATGCTGATACGAGGCTCTTCTTGACCTTTCCTAAACTGAACGGTCACGGGCACAAACCGTTCTTTGCCCACCTCTATAGTAACGTGCTTCGTTTTCAAGTCGCCAACCTCAATCCTGCAAAGCCCCTGTTCGTCTGTTACCGCTTTCCACTTGTCGTCGGGTCCTTCCCTCTGAATCTGGATACTGAGCTTGACACCCTCCATCGGCTCATTGGTGTCTTTGTGCACCACGAGAAAGTCCAACACGCCTTCAGTTTCAGCCGGCACGTTCGCTTTCACTATTTCATTTGCTTCCCCTACAATCCCCTCGTTGCCGTCCGTTGGGACTTCTTCGTTGGCATCTACCACAGTTACCTCGTTGGCATCCGGTCCAAGCGCACCTTCGGCCGGTTCCGGTTCGATACGGCTCTTGATTCTCTCGATAGGCTCTGCAAACGGATTCTCCGTATAGCCTTCCGGCAGATGCTCTTCCGCCGCCAGATAAAGTCTCTCGAGTTCCGGCAAAGCTCTTTCGTCCCCAATGTCCCCAAGGTACGTAGCAGCAAGTACCTTGCTTGCAAATTGCCCCTCGGACAGCATCGCCACCAGGCCGTCAATGTCGTCATCAGCAGCCATCGCCTCAATTTGTTCCTTCTCTACCTCCGCCACCGTAAGTGGGGGCTTTAACGGTTCCTCTCCCCGTCTGGTAATGAATTCAACGCCAACCAAGACCACGATGACTATCACGGCTGCAGCAGCCAATTTTGTTACTCTGCTTCTTACAATCAATTGCCAAACGCTCGGCCTAACCCCGGCCCGTTCTATCCGCACAGATTCGTCCAGCGCTGCAAAGGCATCGTCAAGAATCCGCTCGTCAATCGCAGCAGTGGTAATGACACGCAATCTTTCGATTGAGCGTTCTATATTGCTCAAGCGACTCATTTTTTCACCTCACCATTCATAACCGACCTGAGTTTGTCGAGCCCATAGTGGTATCTGCCCTGGACCGTACTGGTTGAAACACCCTGTGCGTCGGCTATTTCCCTGAACTTCATCCCACCCTGCAAACGAAGTATTATTACTTCCCGCTGCTCGAATGGAATCTCCGCCAACGCATCCGTCAATATCTGCGACTCCTCACTTAACATAACCGACTCCTCCGGGCGCTGCGAATTTGAGCTGACCGGTCCAACCTGGTCGAGTTCAACCGCCTCGTGTTTCTTTCTGCGTAACCTGTCACGCGCCCGGTTCACAACGCAGGTTATTAAATACTGCCGCAGGCTTTTCCGCAGTTCAAATCCACCAACGCCCGCAGCGAAAGAAACGATAACATCGTGCAGAACGTCCTCAGCGGCGCTCGCTTCATGCAGCAGCGAGGTTGCTACAGTGAGCAGGTCGTCTTTGTACTTTTCATAGAGCTGGCGCAGGGCATCTTTATCCCCGTATTTGAGTTCCTGTATCAAACGTTTGTCTTCTCGCATCTAAAGCTCGCCCAATTCTCTCAAGATCAACGTTTACGCTGCCTATATGACGAACGGAGTGCCTATTTTAGCCTAAAAAATAATTTTTTTCCCGCCCCAATTAAGCCCTTGCGAGCCAAAAATCTTAATTCGCCCGCAACAAGGCATTGAGCAGGCTGGGCCTAAGCTCCCGTGCCCACGATAAGATTTGCAAGGTGGCCCGCACAATAGCCGACCTTGCCGGGGACGAAGAAATCAGGCCCGAATATGTCGCAGAAGCGGTAAGCTACCGAAGATTAGACAGAAAGTTATGAATGGCCCGATTGGGTCCA
>Ga0114922_10000130_pt1 | contig 68621 bp, 56 predicted proteins | sample AartaG_FD_100975 | JGI IMG/M metagenome (GOLD analysis project Ga0114922, IMG submission 100975) | Deep subsurface microbial communities from Aarhus Bay to uncover new lineages of life (NeLLi) - Aarhus_00045 metaG | ecosystem: Environmental > Aquatic > Marine > Oceanic > Sediment | place...
CACGTCGACCCCATCGAGAAGAAGCCCCTCTTCCACTTCCTGCCGGGCACCAAAGCGTTCTCCATCGCCACGGCGGGCTGCAACGTCGAGTGCCAGTTCTGCCAGAACTGGAACATCAGCCAGGCCGCGCCGGAGGACGTGAGCACGACCTACAAGCGGCCCGAGGAGGTCGTCGAGCTCGCCCGTGGCAGGGACTGCGCCTCCATCGCCTTCACCTACTCGGAGCCGACCGTCTTCTTCGAATACTCGCTCGACATCGCCCGGGCGGGCAAGGAGGCCGGCGTCCACTGCGTGAGCATCACGAACGGCTTCATCCAGCCCGAGCCGATGAAGCAGCTATGCGAAGCGGTCAGCGCCGTCAAGATCGACCTGAAGGCATTCACCGAGGAGTTCTACAAGAAGTACGTGCTCGGCGAGCTTCAGCCGGTGCTCGACACCATCGTGCTGCTCAAGAAGCTGGGCATGCACACGGAGCTGGTGACGCTGCTGATCCCGGGGCTGAACGACAGCGAGAAGGAGATCCGGGACCTGAGCCGGTGGGTGGTGAAGAACGTGGGGCCGGACGTGCCGTTGCACTTCTCCCGGTTCCACCCCGCCTACAAGATGACGAACCTGGCGCGGACGCCGGAGCGGACGGTGATCCGCGCGCGGGAGATCGCCGTGGCCGAGGGGGTGCACTACGCCTACGTGGGGAACCTGTCGGGGCACGAGTACGAGAGCACGTATTGCTACCACTGCGGCAAGCGGATCATCGAGCGGTTCGGCTTCTACGTAGGGGAGGTGCAGATCAAGGACGGCAAATGCGCTTACTGCGCCACCGCCATCCCGGGGGTGTGGGGGGCGTGAGGCGCATCGCCTTACTGGCTGACCAGATGCCAGAGCCTGCCCTTGCGTTGAACGAGGCCCCTCCTTCGCAAGTGCTGTTGAGCCGTCCGGACGGCGTGCTTCCATTTCTTCCCGAAATGCCTGCCGTCAATCACACGGTCTTCCGCGTCATCGCACAGGTCGGGGTGTATCTTGTGTATGAGCGGATGCAGGTCGGCCGTCCTCATGGGCCGCTGTGCCAGCAGGTATAGGATTGCGTCGGCGAAGATGGCATGAGCCGTTCTGCCCGCCGCCCTTGTCCTTAGGAGCTCGTCGTCGAACTGCTTCAGGCGCCTGCGAAACTCGGCGCGCAGTTGGCGTCTTGTGCTACTCTCCGCCCGTGTCCGTACCTGGTTAAGCTCGGCGGATAGGCAGGCAAGGAATCTCAGCCTCTGCTCATCGATCTGAGTACCCAGAGCGGCATACGCCATTACGTCCCGTCTTATGCGCCGCACAGCATCTGCGGAGGTGATCCGCACGCCGTACTCGAAGTTGCGATACAACCCACTGGTTGTCATGTTCGCTGACGTAACGACTGCAACTGAATCGTCGGCCACATAGATCTTAGCGTGGACGCTCGGCAGGAAGCGAATCTCGGCGCCCGGTTGTTGGGCAACCAGGTCAGCAATAGCCGAGACGTCCGTCGCCCCAGTCAGTAGCACGTGGCGCGACAGGTCGGTAAGCAAGAGGAGCGAAAAACGTCCCGCCTTCTGGCCAAGCCTGGCTGCGCCGACGAGCTTATCGCATGGCTCTCTGCCCACATATGGCGACGAGATCACCAGAGAGGAACGAGCGCAATGGACAAGCTGCTCGAACACTTCACCCCATGGAGAACGCAAGAACTCGATCATACCGCACCCCTGCCAAGGCCAAGGAGCCCCGGCTGCCCTAGCCTCCGTCTCAGGCCTGCACTGGGACTGGATGACAGGATGCATGCTGCGCGTTCCGAAGTCAAGCCACTGCAGCGTCGCTGCACCAGCCCATGAACCACGGATACGTCGGGGGATACAGCAGAGGATCCCAGGCGGAGCCCAGGCAGCCACGCTGACGTGTCACCCCAGCAGCAGGTGGACCATCTGCTCGAGGGGGACGACGAAGTCGCAGAGGGCCGTGCGGAAGACGAGGGCGAGTACCGCCGCCAGCGACAAGAATGGGCCGTAGGGCATCACGTTCTCGTCGCTCATCAGCATGAGCGGCACGCCGTAAATCAGCCCCAGAAAAGGCGATAGGAAGAAGGTCACCAGCACTACCTTCCAGCCGAAGAACGCCCCCAGCATCGCCATCAGCTTCACGTCGCCGAACCCCAGCGCCTCCCGCCGGAAGATCGCCGCCCCAATCAGCGCGAACACGAAGATCATCCCGCCCCCGCCCAGCGCACCGATCGCCGACCCGATCAGCCCGTCCAGGCTCGGGTCGCCCGTCAGCCGCTCGAAGGTGTGGTAGCTCTCCGTCCCGACGTGCAGCTCCGGCAGCAGGAGGCCAGCAAGCAGCCCGCCCATGATCCCGAACACCGACACCTCGTCCGGGATGATGAAGTACTCCATGTCCACCGCGCTCGCCACGATCAGCAGCGACGTGACCAGCATCATGAGCGCGAGCTGCCCGACGCCCGTGCCGACCTGGAGCCCCTGCCTGTAGTAGATGAGGGCGAACAGCACGCCGGTGAGCGCCTCGACGACGGGATAGCGCCACGAGATCTGCGCCCCGCAGTCGCGACAGCGCCGCCGAAGCAGGAAGAAGCTGAGCAGGGGGACGTTGTCGTACCACCGGATCGGGTGGCCGCAGTGGGGGCAGATGGAGCGCTCGGGATCGTTGACGCTCAGCCCGCGTGGCAGGCGCCAGATGCAGACGTTCAAGTGGCTGCCGATGACGCAGCCCAGAAGGAAGAGCCAGCCCATCACGAACGCGGAGAACGGTGTCAGCTCGGCTGCCAGAAACCGGCCCTCCCAGGACAGAGGACGCCCTTCCGCCCTTGCCGGCGGAGGTCGTCCGCAGCGGGAAAGGGAACACCAGGGGCAGAGGCCTGACGTCAGACCAGGAGCAGCTTGCCGAACGCGCCGGGGTTCCGCTCCTGGCGCGAGCGGCCGGTCCACGTGAGGCCCAGCACGTCGTTGCCGTCCGCGTCGTAGCTGTTGATGCCGACGTCGAACCCGATGACGTCCGGCCTGCCGTCGACCTGAGAGAATACCTGCCACGGGATGGCACAATCAACCCGATAGCCGAACGGGGTCCGCGCCAACTTCGCCGTGACCTCGGCGTCGTTGGACGTCCTGACCTGCGGCTCGGCGCCCTCCTCGGCGGGTGGGTAGACGGTCAGGTGCATGACGCCGTCCTCGTAGCCGCCGCGTCCCAGCTCACGGGCCTTCCGCCCGTCGAGGAAGATGCGCAGGTTGTCGGCCCGCGCCCTGCCCTCGATCTTCTCGGCGGCGGGCCAGAGCAGGTCCTCCTCGACGTCGGCGTAGACGTAGAGATTCTCGTCGTCGTAGGCAGCCACGAAGTCGAAGCTGTGGCCCAGCACGTTCTGGTCCGTCCCGTGGATCGGATGGACGGGCGACGGGACGTGCAGCGTGCCGCGGCGGGCCTTCTTCGCGCCGAGCTTATAGCCCTCCGCCTCGCGCGCGGTAGTCACCAAGTGGTGCAGATGTTCCAGCGAGCGTGCACCGTCGGACGAGATCACCACGTCCAGGCTGAGCGCATCGAGGACGGGGCCGACCGCCATCTGCACGTCTTTGTGCCGCCGGCCGTAGGGCTTGAGCTTGCGCACCTGGAATCGCTCCGGGAAAACCTGATCCTCCCGGTGGGGCTGGAACTCGACGGTAACCTTCTGCTCCTGGTCCGTGAAGTTCTTCAGGTGGTAACGCATGTCAACGCTGACCATGCCGTTCTCGTCGAGGGAGCCGGCGCGCAGTTCGCTCCAGCCGGCGACGGAGCCGGCACGCTTGTCGAGCACGGCAACGGCTTCGGCCAGGCGGGCGGGGATGTCCAGGTCCTGGGGGCAGGGCTCGAGGCACTTGCCGCAGAGCCGGCACAGGGCTGCCTTGCCTGCGAGGGACGCGTAGCGGCTCCGTGCATGATCGGTCAGCCCGAAGATGCGCTCCAGGTTGAGTATCTCGAAGTTGGCCGGAATGTCCACGCCTTCGGGGCACGGCATGCAGTAGCCGCAGCCCGTGCAATAAAGGCCCAGGAACTCCTTGCGTTCCTGAATGGCCGCCTCGATGCGGTCGTGATCCTCCCGGCTGAACTCGGCGGCGCGCGAGACGGTCGCGGCGTTCTCCTCGAGCATCTCCATGGTGGACATGCCGGAGAGCGCCAGCGTCACGTTGGGGTTGGACAGGACGAAGCGGAGCGCCAGTTCGGGCGTGCTCTTGACCTCGCCGACCAGATCGCTCGCCTTCTCGCTGGGATAGCCGAGCCGGCCGCCGCCGACCGGTCCCATGATCACGACGCCCTCGCCGTGCTCCGCGGCGTAGGCGATGCCCTCCTCCAGGTGCCGGTCGAGCAGGTTGTACTGGCACGTGATGGACTCGAACAGGCCGGTGTCCACCATGTTCTTCATGCTCTCGCAGCTGCCGTGGAACGAGTGGCAGATGTGGCGGATCAGGCCCTGTTCCTTCGCCTTGAGCAGCTCCTTGTAGAGGCCATCCTCGCCGGCAAACGAGCGTTCGAAACCCTCGTAGTTGAGCCCGTGGACGTTGTAGATGTCGATGCAATCGGTGCGCAGGCGTTCCAGGGAATCCTCCAGGTTCTTCCACCAGCCGTCTTTGTCGGCCTTGTCGTAGTGATGGTTCTTGGTGGAGAGGATGACCTGGTCGCGGATGTCCTCCATGGCCTCACCCAGCACGCGCTGGCTGTCGCTGCCGCAGTACCCGACGGCCGTGTCGAAGTAGTTGATGCCCAGCTCGACGGCGCGCCTGAGCATAGGGATGGTCTTGTCGCGGTCGACTTCGGTCCTGGACTTCATGGGGAAGCGCATGCAGCCGAACCCGAGTCTGGATACCTTCAAGCCCGTCTTTCCCAGCGTCGCGTATTCCATTCGTGCGTCTCCCGAAGTTCTCTCGTCCGTGGGGTAGGCCGGGGCCTAAGTTTCCCCCCTAAAAAGACTTAGGCGAGCCGCACAGCATCTCGCCTCGGTGGTAATGGCCCGCGCCATACTTGCCTTGCGACATACAGCCCGTACATTATACGGCACCGGCCATGGGGCGGCAACTGCGGCAGCCGGGCAGTGTGAAGGGGTGTAACGGGCGGACTGGCCCTATGGAGTGCGGCGGCTTGACGCCGCTTTACGCTTCGGGGGGGCGTGGCGATGGCCGCGCGCCACGCAGGGCGTCAGTCTTCCGACCTGCCCGAGGTTCTGGTGAACGCGTAGCGGATGTGAATCGAGACGGCCAGAAGCAGGATGAAGCCCACGAAGATCAGCGGGACATAGTACCCCAGCCGCTCCAGGCTGGTGTGCAGGCGCTGCAGGATCATGCCCCAGCAAAGGATCGCCAGGTAGGTCCCGGACAGCACCACCCCGAGATTCGCCAGCGGCCGCAATCCGATGAAGAAGCCGATGATGGAGCCCACAAGCGGACCCGTCATCCAGAATGGGAACCAGACGAACAGCAACAGGCCCGGCACGCCGTACTTCATGATCGTGCGCTGATGGCTCTCGGCCGCGTGCCGCACGCGCGCCATCGTGTCCTCCAGCGGCTGGATGATGATGAGCCGGTTGTAGGAGAAGACGAACAGGGGGTAGAACAGCAGCACCAGGAACGTCTCGATGGCCATGTTGGCCAGGATCACGACCCAGGCGTCCAGCTCGTGCACGTAACCCCAGGACATGCCGGCCGCGCGACCGCCCAGGATGTGCGTGGTCGTCATCGTCCACAGGCTGTGGAAGAGGCCGGGCGAGTGCAGCCGCGTCAGCCCGATCGCGACCAGGTAGAGGAGGGCGAAGGCCATGCCGACCAGGAGCACTTTGCCCTCGGACGCCGAAAGCGCTCTCTTCCAGACGGGGCGCTTCGGTGCCTCGGCACCTTCCTCGGGGGGACCGTCTCTGTCGAGTTCGGGGCACATTGACCGGCGACTCCACTGGGCGAGGTTCACAACTCCCGCCGCTTCTCGGGTCTGTTGCGATTATACCGCCCCGCTCAGCGCGGCCCAAGCTCCGGTGCCCCAGGCCCATTGCGGTGACCCTGTCGAACCGCTGCGACGTCATCGTGCAGCGCTGGAAGCAGTTCACCGGTCAGAAGGCCGAGCTGATCGCAAGGGACGAAGAGACAGCCCATGCCCAGGGGTGAGAAGCCGTTCGGCCCTGCTCACGGCCCTGAGCCTGTCGAAGGGCTGTTCAGGTTCCTGGCATCGCTGATCTTGCGAGAGTTCTGCCGCAAGGTTACAATACGATTCGAGGCAGGGAAGGTGACAGACGTGGAGACCGAGGTACGGCGAAGGTGGCAGCACAAAGACCTGCCGCAGGAGAGCAGTGTGAGAGGGGTCGAATGAAAATCGCCAAAGGAGCGCTGGTAACGGTGGGCATTGTCTGCATTGTATTCGCCCTGCTGGGAGGATGGTACAACTCCACCACGCTCCTCGGGAGCCTGTCAGGAGTGTTCTCGGACTTAGTGGAACAGCACGATATCCCCTATTTCTATGTTGCGTTCTACACGATGAGCGCTATGTGCCTCCTGTGCTACGCCATCCTCCTGTTTTGCGGTGTGCAGTTTCTTCGCTTTCGAACCGGAGTGTTTCCTCTCTTTGTCGGCGTCCTGCTTTTCGAGGTCGCTTACTTCTTCAGTGTTGCCCTAATGTGGATGATGCCCCACGTCGGGGTGAGTGTCGCTGCGGCAACTGGAGTTGCCAATGGTGGGCTGATGTTTCAGGCCTACGTTGTGTTTCCACTGTGGGCGCCGTTCGTGAGTTGGTGGGCAAAGAACAGACTTTCTCAGGTTACAGATTGAGCGTGTAAGGACGTGCTGCTGGTCTCCGAGAGTCAAGTCCAGATTGTTGTGTGATTTCACATCTCCAGGGACTCAGCGTGTGAGCGAGCGGAGGGGACCGGGGCGAGCTCACATGCTGAAGCGCGCTCGCCGGCCAGCCACTCGGCCACCTCGTTTTCGGTCCGCTCAGGCTCCATCCTGAGGTACCTGCGCTCGAGCCACTCTTCGTCGGCCGGACTTTCCCGCGGACCATCCGCCAGATGCTGCGGCAGGATCCCGACGTGATGTTGATCGGCGAGCTGCGCGAGGGGGAATCCGCCAACCTGGCCGCGCAGTGCGCGCTGACCGGCCACCTGGTGCTGACCTCCCTCAACGCCAGCACGGCGCCCGGCGGCATCAAGCGGCTTGTGGACATGGGCGTGGCGCCCTTCGTGGTCAACGCGTCGCTGGCCGCGTCGATCTCGCAGCGGCTGATCCGCACGCTCTGCCCGGACTGCAAGGAGGAGATGACGCCGCCGCTGCACTCCCTGCCGCCCGAGGCGGCGGACATGGTGCGTGAGCGCCGCGATGCCACGTTCTACGCCCCCGCCGGCTGCGCCGCCTGCAACGGGACGGGCTATCGGGGCCGCACGACGATCCACGAGATTCTGATCCCCGACGATCGCGTCAAGGACGTCGTTGCCTCCGACGGCAACCTGGCGGCGATCCGCGAGGCGGCCCTGGCCGCGGGCATGAGGACGATGCTGGCCTGCGGCGTCGAGAAGGCGGCGCGCGGCATCACGTCTCTCCAGGAGGTGCTCCGCGTCATCCCCCACGGCCCGAACGACTAGCTACCTCCCGTGCCACAAGAATCGCTATTGACACGAACAGATCCGCGCCTATAATAGCGCCGCGCGTGCGGGGCCTCCCGTGCACCAAGGGCGGCCGACCTTCCGAGAGCGGGAACAGGCCCCGAGCGCTCTCGTCCACTTCAGCGCCTCACAACGGGTGACTTCCCATGGCGAAGCTCCGGTAGAACCAGTCAGACGCTGCACGGCGTCCTTACGGGAACTGTCGTTCGCCTGTCCCCTCCCTGCCACGTTGCTCGCCGCCCGAGGTGCTGAGCCATGACCGACCGCGAATCCCAGATCAGACGTTCACTGCGTCCCGCCGAGCGGGTGCTCCTGCTGACCGAGACGGACATCGACCGCAGCGGCATGTTCGGCCGGCGCTGGTTGGCCGTCACGAACGAGCGCCTCACGACGTTCTCCGCCGACGAGGCAGAAACCCATCCCGAGCTCGAAGTGCCGCTCGACGAGATCAAGAAGGTCGCAGTAGCCCACCGCGTCGGCCACGCCGTCCTGGAGGCGGAGACCAAGGGGCGGAGAGTCGAGCTGCTGCGCCTCTCGAATTCGCTCACCGAGAGGTTCGGCAAGGTGGCGAAGGCCCTGACCGATGCCCGCAAGGACGACAAGGAGCCCGAGTTCGACCTGACGGAAGAAGAAGCGCGCACGTGTCCGAACTGCGGGCGACTGCTGCCGGAGAAGGGCGGTGTCTGCCCCGCGTGCCTGAAGAAGCGGGAGGTCCTGGCGCGTTTGTGGCGGTACATGCGGCCGCACTGGCCCAGGTTGGTGCTGGTGAGCGTGTGCATCCTGATGGGCGTGGCGCTCGAGCTTGCCCCGCCCTATTTCACGAAGATACTGATCGACAACGTATTCGAAGGCGGCGGAGGCGCCGCACTCCTGCTTGTGGTGGTGCTGTGCCTGGTGGTCGTCCGACTGACGTCGACAGTCGTGAACGTCATCCGCGGAAGGCTCTCGGCATGGCTGGGCTCTCGCGTGGTTCACGACGTGCGATTCGACCTCTATCAGGCGATCCAGCGCCTCAGCCTTCGGAGGCACGACAAGACTCAGAGCGGCGGTCTGCTCTCGCGGCTCACGGGCGACACCACCATGCTCGGCTTCATCTTCATAGACGTCGGTGCATGGTTCATCCCCAACATGCTGCTGCTGGTCGGCATCTGCGCGGCGCTGTTCGTGCTGAACGCGCGGCTGGCCTTGCTCGTGCTGGTTCCGGTGCCCGCCGTCATCCTGCTCACGCTGTGGTTCTACCGCCGTCTGAGCAGGATGTATCATCGATGGTATCAGCGGCGCGCCAAGATGAGCGCGCTGGCCATGGACTCGATCTCCGGCATACGCGTCGTGAAGGCGTTCTCCCAGGAGCCGGCGCAGATCCGTCAGTTCGCAGAGAGAAGCACCGAGGTCTACGAGGCAACTGCCGCCGCCGAGTGCATGTGGGCGACGGGCGGCCCCTTGATCGCTTTGGTCACCGCAACGGGCGGATTCCTGGTGTGGTACTTCGGCGGCCTGGCCGTGCTCAGGGACGAGATGACCCTCGGAGCGCTTATGGCCTTCATCAGCTACCTTTTCATGTTCTACGGCCCGATCCACATGTTGACGGGATTCAGCGATTTCATGAACCGTTCCTTTGCGGCGGCGCAGCGCCTTTTCGAGATAACGGACGCCGAGCAGGAGGTATATGAGGACCCGCATGCACAGCCCCTCCACGACCCGCAGGGAGCCGTCGAGTTCGACGACGTCCACTTCGGATACGTTAAGGACAGGGAGGTGCTGAAGGGGATGGACCTGAAAGTCCATCCCGGGGAGATGATCGGCCTGGTCGGCCGTTCCGGCGTGGGCAAGACGACCATGACCAACCTTATCTGCCGATTCTACGACGTGACCGAAGGCGCGATCCGGTTCGACGGCGTTGACCTGCGGAAGGTCCGCCTGCGCGACCTGCGACGCCACATCGGCATTGTGCCGCAGGAATCGTTCCTCTTCGATGGCTCGATCGCCGAGAACATCCGGTTCGGCAAGCCCGACGCCGATCGAGAGGAAATGATCCGCGCCGCGACGGCGGCCAACGCCCACGGCTTCATCATGCGCCAGCCGGACGGATACGACACGCGCGTGGGCGAGCGGGGCGCGCGCCTGTCCGCCGGCGAGAAGCAGCGCATCGCCATCGCCCGAGCCATCCTGCACGACCCCAAGATACTCGTCCTGGACGAGGCCACCTCCTCGGTCGACACGGAAACCGAGGAGCTGATCCAGACGGCACTGGCGCGGCTCGTCCGCGGGCGCACGACCTTTGCCATCGCGCATCGGCTCTCCACCCTGAGGTACGCCGACCGACTGCTCGTGGTAGAAGACGGCAAACAAGCAGAGCTCGGCACCCACCAGGAACTGATGGCCAAGAAGGGCACATACCAGAAGCTGGTGGAGATGCAGTCGAAGCTGTCCGCCATCAAGGCCGTCGATGGATGAGGAGAACGACCAATGACGGAATCAAGCAACCTGGCACCGCCGTCAACGCTCAAAGAGCCCTACCACGAATCCCTTGAGCCGGACGCGCTGCGCCTGTTCCGGGATGAGTCCGGGCGCCTGCGCCTCACGATCCAGGGCGACCGCTCGTACCTCGACGTGAAAGTGGTGCGCGCCTTCCCGTTCTCGGACCCCGGTCGCCACGTCGGGCTGCTGGACGCGGGGGCCGGCGACAGAGTCATAGGCCTTGTTCCCGACCCAAAGCAACTCGACAGGAGTTCGCAGGAACACGTCGGTGAGGCCCTCGAAGGGCACTACTTCATCCCTACGATTACGGCAATCGTCAGCCTGACGGAGGAGTTCGGCGCGGTCTACTGCGACGTCCAGACGGATCGCGGGCCCCGCCACTTCGTCGCGCGGGGCGTCCGGGACGCGATGGAGGAACTGGGAGACGGCGAGCTTCTGATACCGGACGTGGACGGCAACCGCTATCGCGTGGCCGACTGGCGGAGGCTGGACCCACGGTCACGGCGCCTGCTGGAACGAATTGTCTGAAACGGCCGCCGTGGCGTCAGCGCCGCTTGCCGAGCAGATGCAGTACCGGTATGCTTTCCGTCGGCAGCTTTAGAGGAAGGGGGTGATGGTATGATGGTGCTGGTATCTCAATCCAGGTACGTGGCAGCGATGGCAGTTCTTGCCTCCCTGCTGACCCTTGCCGTGTCGGGCAGCCCCGGCCCAGCGGAGGAGGTGGCCGCCAAGCCCCGCTCGCGCTTCCTGAAGGAGCTGAAGAAGCGCGAGTACACTGAGACGAAGGCGCCCGCGGAGGCGCCCGTGTTCCGATGGGACTTCTCCGGCAAGGTTGTGCACACCTACGCCTTTGCGCAGGAGAGCCGACTCAGGTTCGACACCGGACCGCTCCCAGAAGGGCCGGCCAGAATGGTGGACGCGGAACCCGCGGTTTCCCGAGGCCCCGATGAACCTGGGGAAGGCATGTCGGCCACAACCAAAGGCGTACTTCTGGTGAAGAGTCAGGGGGACGGCACCGCGAATCTCGTGTTGACCGACATGAAGGTGAGCATGAAGGCGCATCTTGTCGCCGACGAAGAGCCGGAGACCATGGAACAGAGCATGCCACCCGTTGTCGTCCAGGGCATGAAAGAAGATGGCTCGGCTTCGTTCGGTAATAGCTCCCAAGATATGCTGCTCAGGACGCTTTTCCCCCTGCCAGACAAGCCACTGGACGTCGGGGAAACCGTCGATGTCCCAGCATCGATACCGTTCAACGCAATGGGATCTCCGCTGCCGGTCAAAGGCCGCATTCGGATCACCTTGACTCGATACGTCAAGATCGAGCAACGCACCTGTGCTCAGCTCGACGTTGACATCGACATCTCTGACATCAAGGTCCCGCCGGAGTTGAAGGGGGAATACGAATGCGCCATCACGGGAACGTCCGTATTCTACTTTGACGTGGCGGAACGCGTTTTTGCTTCCGGCGAGAGCGCAATGCTAATGCGATTCAGGGCAGACGCTCCCATGCCCGAAGTGCAGGGATCCGGACAAGATGCCGTTGACATGCCCGAGAGGGAACAGATGTCCATTACGACCGACAACCTGATCCGCATTTCCCTGAGGGAAGGGGCGCAGGACTCGGAACCAGGCGCGCCAGCGGACGCGCGATAGTCCACTGCTCCGCTTTCGGCGTGCCGGGCGTTGACGATGCAAGAGTGACGGGCTGCCCGCCCGTGTCTTTACCTTGGCCTACTTGCACGATCCATGGGAGCCGGCCATGCCGAGAGAGTACGTCATCACCGAGCCGGGCAAGCTTGTGCTGCGGGAGTATCCCGAGCCGGAGCCCGGGCCGCATCAGGTCAAGGTCCGCGCGGAGTTCGGCGCCGCCAAGCACGGCACCGAGATGGCGTTCTACAAGGGATACTTCTTTGAACGAGGAGGCTACGACGACGAGTATCAGCTCTGCCGCGACGAGCCGCCCGGGTGGTTCGATTTCGGTGCGGGCAACATGGTCGTGGGCGTTGTCGAGGCCGTCGGTCCGGAGGTCGAGCGGCTGAAGGAAGGCGACCGCGTCTTCCACTACTCGAGCTTCCGCGAGATCGCCCTCATGCCGGGAGACGCGCGGCTCCTGCCCGACGGCGTAGGCTGGAAGGCCGCCGTGTGCCTCGACCCGGCCGACTTCGCCCTCGGCGCGGTGCGCGACGGGCACGTGCGAATCGGGGACGCCGTGGCCGTCTTCGGCCTGGGGGCCATCGGCCAGTTCGCGGTCCAATTGGCGAAGCTGGTGGGCGCCTATCCCGTCATCGGGGTCGACCTGTACGAGCTGCGCAGGGACGTCGCGGCAAAGTACGGCGCTGACCTCGTGCTCGACCCCAACGAGGAAGACGTCGGCCTGCGCATCAAGGAGGAGACGGGCAAGCGCGGGGCCGACGTCTGCATCGACTTCTCGGGCAGCGACGCGGCGCTGCATTCGGCCATCCGCGCCGTGGCCTACGGGGGGACGGTCGTGGAGGGCTCGTTCCCCAGGCCGGGATGCCCGAACCTGGACCTCGGAGCCGAGGCCCACATGAACCGGCCGACCATCGTCTTCAGCCGGTCGTGCAGCGAACCGAACCCGGACTACCCGCGCTGGGACGAGCGTCGCCTGCTCGACTGCTGCTGGCGGATGCTGCGCGAGGGGCTCCTCCAGGCCGAGAACATCGTGCAGCCCGTGGTCCCGTTCGACGAGGTGCTGGAGCATTACCCGAAGATCGCCACCGCGCCGGAGACGAACCTGAAGCTCGGCGTGGAGTTCTGAGCGGAGCGCGTGCAAAGGGGGGAAGCATGAGAGCGGAACTGCTGCTGTTCGAGAAGGGCGGCCCGGCCAACACGGAGGCCACGCTGGCCGCTGCCCGCAAGCGAGCCGAGGAGCTGGGCATCAAGGACATCGTCCTGGCAACCTCAACCGGCAAGACGGCCCTGAAGGCGCTCGACGCGTTCGACGGCACGGACGCGAACATCGTCGGCGTGACGCTTCACGCGGCCTACTGGAAGATCTACGCGCCGCCGGACCCGGAGAAGGTCGGCGCGGCCGAGGCCAGGGGCGCCCAGTTCCTGACCGCCACTCACGCGCTGATGGGCAGCGTGGAGTCGGCCATCCGGGACAAGTTCGGCGGCCTGCCGCCCGTCGAACTCATCGCGCACGCCTACTACACCTTCAGTCAGGGCACGAAGGTCGCCGTCGAGGTGGCCGTCATGGCGGCGGACGCCGGCCTGATCCCCGTCGACCGCGAAGTGATCGCCGTTGGCGGCACGGGCGAGGGCGCTGACACGGCCCTCGTCCTGAGCCCCGCCTACTCGACGAACTTCTTCGACCTGAAGGTGCACGAGGTGCTCGCCAAGCCGCGGTGAGCGGGGTGGGTAGGCTCAGGTGGGGTCGGTCCTGATGGTCCGGCCGCAGCCGGGGCAGACCATCTGGCGCGCGCTGTGGCCGGGGCTCAGGTTGACCGTCCAGCCGCAGGGGCAGCGGAATGACTGCCACTTGCCCGGCGTGTACTTGAAGGTGAATTGCTCGTCTGCCGGAATTGCCTTCGCCGTCGCAGCGGCCCCCAGCTCCTCGGCCCCCTGCAGGCGAGTCCCCGCACCCTCGCCCATCTGCCGGCCGGCCAGCTCCGCCGCAGCCGCGGTGCCGGCGGCGGCCATGACGGCCCTGGGGATGGGCGTCACTCGGCCGCATCGGGGGCAGTGCACCTCATCCTTCTTGTAGCCCGGCGGGACCTTGACCTTCAGGCCGCACGCGCAGGTCAGGAAGAGGTAGCCGCCCATCCGATGCAGAATGTCGACGGCGTCCCGGGCTTTGGCCAGACCCGTCTTTTCCGGCTCAGGCGATGGGGCGCGCAGGCCGACCGGCTGCGCGTCGGCCAGCGTCCGGTCGCCGATCAGGTGCCCGCCTTGCGCGCCGGCGAAAGCCGCTTCGTACTCCGCGTAGCCGGCGCCGCCCATGGAGCGCAGCACGCGCACGCGATCCTCGGTGGGCGGATGCGTGCTGAACAGGCTGTGGGCCGCGCCGCCCTTCAGAGGGCTGACGGTGAACATCGGCGCGACGGCCCTATTCACCTTCGCCATCTTCTGCGCGGAAGCCGATATCTTCTCCAGCGCGGAGGCCAGGCCCGCCGGGTAGCGCGTGAACCGCGCCGCCGAGGCGTCCGCCAGATACTCCCGCCGACGCGAACACGCGAAGTAGAGCAGTTGCGCAAGCAGGGGAGCCAGCACGGCCAGCACCAGAGCCAGAATGAGGACCACGATCTGGGCCTGGCCGCCGCCCTTGCCGCTGGATCGCCTCCTGCCGCGTCCGCCGCTGTAGAAGACGCCACGCACAAATGCGTCGGCCAGCAGGATGATGGCGCCCATCATCACCCCGGCCAGCACCATGAAGCGGGTATCGTGGTTCTTGATGTGGCCGATCTCATGCGCCACGACGCCCTGAAGCTCGTCGCGGCTGAGCTGCATCAGCAGGCCGGCCGTAACGGCCACGGCGGAGTTCTGCTCGTTGCCGACCGCAAAGGCGTTCGGCGCGTCGGTGTCGATGATGTAGGCCTGAGGCATCTTGGGCAGGCCGGCCGCAATGGTCATCTCCTCGACGACGTTGAACAGGACGGGCGCGTCGTCGTGCTGGATGCGGCGGGCCTGAACGCTGCCGAGCAACATCCCCCGGCCGCCGATGACGGCCATCATCCACAGGAAGAGCCAGATCACCACGGCTGCGAGCACGCCCACGAAGGCATAGTCGGGAGCGAAATAGAGGCCGATCCCGTAGCCGAGCGCGATCAGGATGCCGGCCATCATGAGAATCAGCACGGCCGAACGCCGCTTGTTGGCGCGGATTGCTTCCCACATTGCGTGTCAGGTCCTGTCTGCTTTACACCCGTTCCACACTACGCCGGCCGGCTCTCCCCCCCTGATCCGAAGCCCGCCTGCCACTCCGGTCATCCCGAGCTCGCACGCAGCGAGCGAGGGATCTCTCGTCCCGGACTGCTCAAGCCGAGATTCCTCGTCCGCCGTACAACGGACTCGGAGTGACAGGTTGTGGCCCGCCGGCACAGCCGATCCGGCCGTGCCGCGCACTGGAGCGGCGCGGCGTTCTCTCGATCCAGTAGTCTGGGCAGCGGCTGTACGCGACAAGGCTCAGAACTTGACCTCGGGGACCCCGCGCTCCGCTGCAACCTCGAGCTCGAACAGCTCGGCCTGCTTGAAGCCGAACATGCCCGCGATGGTGTTGGCCGGGAAGCTCTGGGTGCGGATGTTGTAGTTCATCACCTGGTCGTTGTAGAACTGGCGGGCGAACCCGATCTTGTTCTCGGTCGAGGCCAGCTCTTCCTGGAGCGACAGGAAGTTCTGGCTGGCCTTCAGGTCCGGGTACTGCTCGACCACGACGAAGAACTGGCCGAGGGCGTTCGTCAGGTTCTGCTCGGCGCCCGACGCCTGGGCCGCTCCGCTCGCCTGAGCCGCCAGGTTGCGGGCCTTGGTGACGGCCTCCAGCGTCCCGCGCTCGTGCTTCATGTAGCCCTTGGCCGTCTCCACGAGGTTCGGAATCAGGTCATGCCTGCGTTTGAGCTGCACGTCTATCTGGGCCCACGCGTTCTGGAACTGGTTGCGCAGCCGCACCAGCCCGTTGTAGGTTCCCACCACCCACAGGATCACGATGACGATCACGCCGATCAGGATGTAGACGCCTATCATCTGGCCGGCCTCCCTTTCCGCTACGAGTTCTCGCCTTCGGCGGGCCCGAGCTCCGCGAAGAACCGGGCCAGAACGTTGTCCTCTTCAGCGCCGGCCGCCTGCACGACGGCGGGCAGCTCGCCTCTGTCGAACCACAGCCCGTGCTCGCGCGGGCACCTGTCGAGCACGATCGGCGGGGCGGTCCGCGTGCGTACCTCGCGCAGCGCCTTGCGGCATATGGGGCAGCGCCGCCGCTCACCCGCCTCCTTGCCCTTCTCCTTCGCCAACGCGCTCAACAGCTCGCCGCGTAGCGTGCCCGCCTTGTGCCCGATCAGCTCCAGCTCGCCGGAGTCGAGCCACACGCCGTTGCACTCCGGGCAGTAGTCGATCTCCACGAGTTCGAACTCGAGCACGAGCATCTCAACGTCCTCACAGGCCGGGCATAGCATTGTACGCCTCCCAAGGCAGCATTATTCGCATATACTACATGCGGACCGCGACCGGCGCAACGGTGTTTGCCTTGATGGAGCCGGGCCGGTGGGGCAGAATGTGCTGGCACACAGGGCGTCCCGTTTCGGCGTGAGGGAGCACTTCAGGGAGCAAGCGGCGAGATGAAGGCACTGATCGTGATTCTGGCGCTGGGATCGCTGGCCGCCGGCGCTGCAGCGCAGCCCGAGCGCCTGGTGCTGCGCAGCGCAGTCGCCCGCATGGAGCTCGACGCGGCGCGGGGCGGGGCCGTCCGCTCGTTTGTGGATCTGGCGACGGGACGCGACTTCGCGGCTCCCAAGACCGAGCCCGTCCTGTTCTGGGTCGCCCTCTCGAAGCCGGGGGATGCCTCCGGCCAACTGGAGTGGCTCAACAGCAGCGACGCGGAGAGCGTCAGCTACGACGTCTCCGAGGAAACCGGCCGCAAGACGATCGTGATCGCCTACCGGAACCTCGGCGGACGCCGCATTCACGCGGACTGCACCGTCTCCGCCGCAGACCGGGAGGACATGATCCGGTGGCGCATCCGCATCCACGGCGCTGAGCCGTTGGTTCTGGAAGAGGTGGGCTACCCCGTCATCACGCTGCGGGCGCCAATCGGGGACGACAGCGGCAGCGAACGGCTCGCCGCGGGCCTGACCAAGGGAGGAGTCTTCCACGAGCCGAGCCGATGGCCCGTCGGCACCACGCTCCACGCGCGGCAGCCGGGCGAGCTTGCCGCGCAGTTCGGCTGCTGCTACGACGATCGCTGCGGATTCTACTCGGCCACGGCGGACAGCCGGGGCTACCCAAAGGCGCTTCAGTTCCGCCGCAATCAAGACGGCCTTCAGCTCGCGTGGCGTCGGCCCTGCTTCCACGAACTGGCGGAGCCATTCGAACCGGGCTACGAGGTCCTCACATCCACGTTCCGATCTGCAGAGCCGGACCGCCCCACGGACTGGCGGGACGCCGCCGACATCTACAAGGAATGGGCGCTGGAGCAGCCCTGGTGCGCGCGCACGCTGGCCCGGCGCGACGACCTGCCCGACTGGCTCAGGGACGGGCCCGCCATGGTCCGCTTCAATCGGGAGTGGCTGGGCCGGCCCGAACGGATCGAGGCGTGGCTCTCCGGCTACTGGCGGCGGAAGTTCGCGGACGCGCCCCTGATCGTCGCGTTCTGGGGATGGGAACGGGTGGCGTCATGGATATCGCCGGACTACTTCCCCCCGTATCCGTCGGAAGAGGTACTTGCCCGCTGCGTGCGCGCGGCAAAGGCCGTCGGGGGGCACCCCTTCTTCTGGCCGTCGGGCTACCACTGGGCGGAGACCTACGGCAAGCAGGCCGACGGCGGCTTCGAGTGGGACGACCGCCAGGACTTCCAGCAGACGGGGCTGCCGCACGCCGTGCTCAACAGGGACGGCACGCCCTGGGGCTGGGTGCCGCCCTGGCTGCGTGGCGGGACGAACCGCGCCCTCTGCCGGGGCGACCTCTGGACCCGCCGATGGCTAAACGACATCGCCGTCGAACTGATCGGACGCGGGGCGGACATGATCCAGGTCGACCAGGTCGTCGGCGGGCTGGCGCCGGGGCGCGGAGCTTGCTTCAGCCGCAATCACGGCCACCCGCCGGGCCCCGGCCTGTGGGATACCGAAGCGTTCGTCGAGCAACTCGACACGATGCGCGAGGAATGCCGACGACTCAACCCAGACATCGTCATCGGCATCGAGGAACCGCAGGAGCTCCACCTCCAGCAGGTGGGCATCCAGGATTACCGCGATTACCAGCCGCGCTACGGCGAGCCGAAGCAGGACGAACGCGCCTCCGTCATCGCCTACCTGTACCACGATTTCGTCCCGTTCTTCCAGAGCAACCCGCGCCCCGGCGACCTGCACATGACGGCCTACTGCCTGGTCACCGGCCAGGTGCCTCATCTGGTGCCCCATTGGCCGATGGAGCCGTCGCCGGCGTTGCGCAACGACGGCTTCGAGTCCTGGGACGGCGACGTGCCCGACGGATGGGAGCACGTCAAAGGCTATCGCGGTGAGGACTACGCCGGCCGCCCTTACCGCGACGAGGCCGTGCGGCACACCGGCCGCTACAGCCTGCGAATCGAGAGCAAGGAGCCGGACGACATCGGGCAGGTTTCCCAGAACGTGCCCATCGGCCCAAACGCCCTGAAGCCAGGGCAGCGCTACCGGTTCAGCGTGTGGTCCACGGCTGCCCCGTCCGCGCGACCGAATAACGCCGTGGTCGGGGCGTTCGACGCCGACTGGCAGGCAAAGGGAGTATGGATGGTCCCGCTTGCCGACGGGGAGGAGTGGCGGCGCGGTGAGGTGGAGTTCACGATGCCGGCGGGCGCGGTGCGTCTGCGCGTCATGCTGCACGTGGTGGGCACGGCAACCGTCTGGCTGGACGACGTGGCGCTGGAAGAGCTCGGCGATGACGGCTCCTGGAAACCTGCGATGCGCACCGGCCTGCCCCCGGAGCACGAACTGGCCACGCGGTGGGTGGAGCTTTTCCACGGGGAGGGACGGCCATACCTGCTCCTCGGCCGAATGGTGCATCCGCCGCGGCTGGAGGTCGCGCGCGACGAAGACGGCGCAGCCGCCGTGCTGCACAACGCCTTCCGCGCGCCGGACGGCACCGAAGCCGTCATCGCTGTGAATGCGACGGGTACGCCCCAGGAAGCCGTCCTCCACTGGTGGCGCAGCGAGAGGATCCTCCGCTTCGAGCCCTGGGAAACGAAGCTCATCAAGAGGTGACGCGCATCATGGCACGCGAGCGAATCGTCCGGGGGGGGCGGCCACACGACCTCACACTGGCCGTACGACCACGAGGCGAGGCTGCGGCGAAGCCCTTCTTCGCCATTGGCGATCCGGGAAGCCGGCGCTGGCTTGAACCGGTGGAGTTCCGAAATCCACGCCTCTGAAAGGGCGAATCCCGGCAGGTTGGATCAGGTCAAGCGCGCGGATGCCGGTAGGAGCTCGGCATCCGCGTGAACCACGGGGATAAGGCAATCGGGGTTACTGGCCAGCCGGTTCGGGCTGGTTCAGAGACTGTTCCAACTGGCGAATGCGCTCGCGGAGGCCCTCGTTCTCCTCCCGGAGCACGCGGACTTCTTCAGCTTCCCAGGCGGCGGGGGCCGTCCTGAATGCCCCGACCGTCTTGCGCCAGCGCAGCCGCAGGACGCCTTTGGCCGGCCGCCCTGCGCCCGCGTAGAGCAACGTCGGCCGGGAGTCGACCGCCACGGGCACGGTCTCTATCCGGTCGCCCCTGAGAACTTGCAGGCGGATCGTGCCACCCCGTCCGACGCGGAACGCCGGATGCGCCAGCATTGCGGGGTCGTCTACTCCGCGATCCTCGACCTGGAGTAACACGTCAGCCGGCCGGAGCCCGGCAGCATGTGCGGGGGAGTCCTCCAGCACGGCCTTCACCTCAAGTCCTTCGCGCCCTTCCGCATCCTGGGCGACCGCCACCCCCAGCCAGTCCAGAACAATCAACGGCTCCTGATGCTCCACTTTCCACATGCGGACAACGTCGCTGGCGATGAAGAAGCCGGAGACGAGAATGATGGCCACGGCGGCGGCGGCCACGAATCGGCGGAGCGTCATGAGCCTCAAAGGCGCTCGGCCTCCGGAGCGGAAGTTCATCAGGCGCTCGAGGCGAGCCGTGGTAAGATAGCGCTCGCGGGGGGCAAGTTCAGGGAGAGCGATTCGGACGGCATTCCACCCCTTGTGCAGCCTCTCGAACTCAGCCCGGCAGGAACCGCACCGGTCCAAGTGCTCCCTCAGGCGGCTCAAGTCCGGTTTCGACAGGGCGCCGTCGAGGGCTTCGAGGAACTCCTGGCTGGCTTCCGTGCAGTCCAAAGAATCTGCGCCTCCACCCTCTTAGTGCCGGCCAGACCCGGCAGGTTCAAATGCCGCGACGTCCCGCGGGCTTTCTCATCCCCCCTCCTCATCGGGGTCCGCCAACTCATCGGCGATCTTGCGGAGTGCGTAATGGATCCGCGATTTCACCGTGCCGATGGGACATTCCAGCACATCGGCTATCTCCTGGTAGGGCATTCCTTCGATGTAGCGCATACCGATAACCGCGCGATGGTCGGCCGACAGCCCGGCGATCGCAGCGCGCACGAGTTCGACCGTTTCGCGTCGCTCGGCGACGGCGCTCGGGTCCGTGTGGTCCGGCTGGAGGATGTCCTCCACCTCCAGGTGTTCGTCGGCCTCGGCCAGCCCCTGAAGGGAGGTGGCGGCCATGTCCCTCTTTCTCAGCCACCTGCGGAACTTGTTCAACAGGATACCGTAGAGCCAGGTGTAAACGGACGAGCGACCTTCGAACCTGTCCAGCGAGTTCGCCGCAGCCAGGAACGTCTCCTGGGTCAGATCCTCGGCGGCCTGCACGTCGCCGCACATAAAGCGAGCGGCCCGGAATATCCGGTCGTAGTGCTGTTCGACCAGTTTGCGCAGGCTCTTCTCGCTCACAGTTGCTCTCGCGGAAGGATGGCCGGCAAGAGAAACTCAGAGGACAGGAACACCGGCCCCCCCCGGACGCCAGACCCAGACCGTAGGGGGGGCCGACACAGCGCCTTGAGGCAATGGATGGGGAAAGCACCCTACCCGAGTGATTATACCGCACGGCCCCGGTTCGGCGAAACCCCAAAGCGCGTCGCCACGCGTTCGGGCCAGGGAAGACGCAGCTCACGAACGTTCGGCCAGCTTCTTCTGGGCGATCTGGCGCGCCAGACCTCCGTCGACAACGTCGCCGTATTCGGCCATCACGGCCTGCATCACCTTGCCCAGGTCGCGGGGGCCGTACTGATGCTTCTCGATCAGGTCGGCGATCAGCCGTTCGAGCTCTTCGCGGCTCATCGGTTCCGGCAGGAATTCCTCAACGACGGCCAGTTCGCGCTCCAGGGCCTCGACGCGCTCCGTCAGTCCGAGTCGCTCGTACTCCTGGCGGCTCTTGCGCAGCTTACGGGCATGGGACTTGACTACGTCGACCTCATCAAAGTCCTTGCCCGAGACCTCGGCCACCTGCAACTCGGCCTTCAACATGCGCAGCGCACGAAGACGCTCGCTCCGTCCCGCCTTGAGCGCCTCCCTCATCTGCCGGCCGACAGCTTCAGCGATGCTCACGAAGCCGATGCCTCCGCACTGGAAACGCCCAGCCGCCGCACGGCGGTCAGGATCGCGTCCGCAACGGCTTCCCTCAGGTCAGCGCTGCGTGCCTGCATGAGCAAGGTCCGCAGCCGCTCGATCGGCTTGTGCTCGGCGGGCAGGTAGGCCATACCCTCGACGGCCGCCTTCTGGACCGTGGTGCTGTCCTGCAGGAAGAACTGGCGTCCGGGCGCGTTCAGTGACTGGCCAAGCAGCTCGGCCTGTCCCATGCTGCCCAGAGCTCTGGCAATGAAGGCCGCCGTTGTGATCGGCACCCCACGTCCGGCGACCCGGGCGCTTGTGGCGGCCCTGACCCATGCCGGCCGGCCGTCCATGTCAGGTCTCGGCCCGGCGGCCATTCCCACGGCGGTTCCCTGACGCACGGGAGGTCCGACGAGCCCCACGAAGAGCGCGGCGATCACATCCTCGCCACCCAGCCGGCGCAACGCGGCAACGGCCGTTCGCTTGGTCTTCGCCGAAACGGCGGCCGGGCGGGCTCGCGGCGCCTGGGCCGCCGCGAAGCCGGGGCCGATCGCTGTGGCCACGCCCACATCCTGAGTGGGCGCCAGCATCTGGGCCAACTCGGCCACTACCTCCGCACGGGCCTCGGGCGTCTGCCCGGCATACAGCGCGCCGATGGCGGGGCCGAACTGCGAGAACCGCATGAGCTGCTCCTCTTCCAACGCCGCCGCCAGCGCTATTGAACTGCTCTGGAACAGCAACTGAACCAGCGCCCATCGCTTGCGGGCATGGCTCACCCTATCTGGCAGGTTCCCGAGCGAATAGGACCACGGGCGCCTGCGATACGGACCCTTGCGCGCGTAGCCGGCACCGACCGGGGCCTCTTCCTCAACGACCGTCGGCCGCCAGGCATAGTCGGGCACCCCTACCACCGCGCCGGCGCGTTCGGCAGCCGCCGCCGCCCGCTCGCCAGCCTGCCGCGCCGCGAGGGCCTCGGGGGGCATATCGAGAGGCGAAGCGCCGGGGCGTTCGGCGGGAGCGGCCGTCGGAAGCACCTCCCGCTCAAGCTCCTCATCCTCAGCCACCGGCTCCTTGATCATCTTCGCCACGAACAGAGCGTATCCCGCCCCGTACGCGGCCGAGCTTCCTTTCGAGAGGCCCAACACCGCCTGCCGCGCCTCCCACGTCAGGTTGTCGAAGACACGATTGACCAGCCGGAAGTACTCGGGGGTCGGGGCCTCACCCAGCTCCTCGACCAGCTTATTCCATCCGGCATCGACCTTCCCGGGCGCTGGCAAGGTGCCCGGCATCTCGTCAAGCACGCCCAGTCCCTCGCCGCGAACCGCCATGTGCACGAGTGCATCCCGAAGCGCCGCTTTGAGAGCGCCGACCTCCGGCTCCCCGCGGCGTCCGGATGGGCGACGCGCGCCACCCGTGGCGCGGGTACTCCTTGGGGCACGCGACGGAGCCGTGCCCCGCGGGCGGCGACCTGCTGCCGCGCCTTCCTGCTCTTGCTCCGGACGCATGCTCATCGCCAGCCGTTTGAGCACCAGGGCCTCGCTCTCATCATGGAGGCTGGCACAGCGTCCGAAGGCCCGAAGGGCCGCCGCCTTCAGCTCATCGCGGGCCTCGGCAAGCGAGGGGCGCTGGGTGCCCGGCTGCTCGATCAGAGCCATCAACCTTCGGGCCATCTGCTTCTGGAGCTCGCTGTCGGCCGTCAGCTCGATAAGCTGCCTGTGACGGCAGATCTCGCTCAGGCAGTCGCAGGCACCCATCCAGAGCTGGACCTGCCACCAGGCGCTCAGGTCCTCGTAGTCATCGCCGAGCTTCAGTATGGCAACCTGGCGGGGCGGCTCCTCGTGCAGTGCATCGTACAACTGAGGCAGAAACGCCGTATCCCTGCCCACGCCGAGCCCTTGCAGGGCCGCCAGTCGGTCCTGGAGCTCTGCCACCACCTCGGCCACGTCCTGATACTCCTCCTTGCGCGCCGTCGCCTTCTGCCTCAGGAAGGCCAGGGCGCTCTCTTCGGCGGTGGCGCCCAGCGCGCACATGGCCGCCGTCCTGAACTCCAGGGCCTCGTAGCCTTCCGCAAGCTGCCGCAGTTGCTCTGCCGCCTCTTCGCCCCCTCTTTGCATGAGCAGGCCCAGTGCGTAGAGCTGCGGCTTGGCCTGAAGCTGGAATCCCTCAGGGACGATGGGCTTGCCTTCGGGCTGACTGAAGCCTTCGGGCCTATACGCCCTGACGCTGGCCTGCGCCCGCGCCCCGGGAGGCCCAGAAGGCAGGCCCGGCGGACGGCCCATGTCGACGCCCCGCGGGGGGCCCATGGGCGGACCCCTCCGCTGACGCCTGGCCGGAGGAGCGGCGGCTGTCGCTTTCACTTCCCTGGCCAGAGCGGCCACCGTTGTCGCCGCCGGCGGCTGTCCGACCTCCTGCAGCATCGCGGCGGCCGCTATCCTGACCTTCGGATCCCTGCCCTGCGTCACGACAGCCTCCAGGAAGCGTCCGGCGCGCCCCGAGTCTACGGCTTCGCGCCATGCCGTGGTTCCCGCTTCCTCGTCCAGCTCAAACCAGGCATCGTCAAGATCCAGCAGCAGTTCCATCGCGGCCAGATGGGCGCCCGAAACGGCCGTCTCCAGGGCCTCGGGCGAGCCGTCTCCCAGCAGCGCCTGAAGCGCCGCCGTGTTGGAGCTGTTCAGCATGCCCCCTTTCAGGCAGGCGAAAGCCATCTCGGAATGCATCCGGGCCAGCAGCTCTACGGCTTCCTTGCCGCCCTTACCCGCACCGACAAGCTGGCCTAGAGGCCGGACCAGGAGGAGCGCCTCTTCCTCGTCCACATCGGCCAGGGCCTCCGGGAAGGCTTCGCTGGACTTGCCCAGGAGGCGGGCAAGTTCCGCCATCGCGGCTCGCCCACCGGTCCGGGCCAGCACGGCGGCGACGACGGCCTGGCTCTTCGCGTCGGAATAGGCATCGATGACATGGGAAAACACGAGAACCGATGCCGGAGTATCCACACCGGAGACGAAGTCCAGAAACGTGCCTTTCGTCTTCACGTCGGCTGCGGCCAGCAATCCGGGCAGGTCCTCCAGCGCCTCGGGATCCCCCGCGACGGCCTTGGCCGCCACGGATGCGGTCCCGACGGCAGGCAGCACCGCCGGGCTGTCGGAGTACTCCAGCGCCTCCGGTGTGCCAATGGCACCCAGCGAGAGCAGGGCGGCCGTGACGATGTCGGTCGCCGGCGCTTCCTGGCTGAGCTGTCCCAGATAGTCGACGACCTCGGGGGTGCCGATCGCTTCCAGGGAGACAATGGCGGCAGTCCAATCCTGGGGCGCCAGCCGGGCCTCGTTCTCCCTCACCTGGGCCAGCGCCACGGAATCGGGCAGCAGTGGCAGTATCTTCATGAGGGCATAGAGGCGGGCATCCCCGTCCAGCACGACGGGGCCGGGATGGAGCGGCGAGCGGGGCATCCGCTGGGCCACCCCCTGCCCATAGGATGGCCTGCCTGTCGCGCCGGTCGGAACGGGTGCTCCTGGCGGCCGGCCAGTGGCCGACCCACGACGCTCCGCCCCCCGGCCCGACGTCTGAGCCGTGCCTGACATGGCCTCAAGCTGTCCCAGGATGCCTTCGTAAGAGCCTTCCGTCAGGGCGGCCAGACTCGAACGGAACCGGGGCCAGTTCAGATAGACGTACTGCTGCCGGTCCTGAAGCCCGAGCACCCGCAGCCTGTCCTTATAGTGGGGCCGGCGCCACGCTTCCTTCTGGTGGGTGAGGACTTCGTCCACTGCCCCGTGGAACTCACTGAGCCGGTCAACCGCGCGCTCCTGTGCCTCCCACTCGCCGCGCAGCCGGCCTTCGGCCTCCGCCTCGATGTTCTCTCGGTCGACCTCGTCAACGTAAGCGGTAAGCTTGCGGCGAGCCCATTCGGAGGCGAAGTCCCCTTCTGCCGCGCCCAAAGCCCCCCAGAGGCCTACCGCCAGATCCGCCCGCAGCCTGTAGTAGGTGCCGCTCAACAGGCCCACCGTCCTGGCGCTGTTGTCGACGGCCAAACGCAGTGATCTCCTGGAGCTACCGTAGAGCGCCTCCTGGCCTTCATCTCCATAGGGGTCGCCGACGGTCATAGTGCCCATGACAGTCAGGTCCCCGCCCCGGGCCCCGAACTGCATCCTCAGAGGCCTATCCTGAGAGCCGGCCAGGCGGAGCGGGCCCGCCTCGGCCGACAGGATGTCGCCCTGCCAGTTCCGCTCAACCTTTACGCCCTCGACGGCCTGCCCGCCCTCCACAGCATTGTAGATGCTGGCCAGGGGTTCGAAAGGCAATTGCGAGACGCTTAAGGGACTGCGCAGTTCCACCAGGTAGTCCAGGCCGGCGTGGACGGTCAGGCAGAACTCCTCGGCCACCGAGTCCGGCTCGTCTGCGCGCAGCAGTTCCACGCGGAGCTCCCCCGGCTCGGGTTGAAACCGGGCAACGCCGCCCAAGGGCAGGGGCGCCTGCCCCACCCCGGAAACGCGGACGGCATGGTTGGCCAAATCGGGGTTCTGGTTAACGATGCGCAGACTGGCCCGCAGTCCCTCGAGGAACCGTTTCTGCTCGGGGGTAACGGGCTTCCCTTCGAAGGTGTCGGTCCTGCCGAGCGCCGCGTTCACCTCCGGACTGGTGGGGCGCATGCGCACCGCCTGATACCAGCATTGCTCGGCCTCGCTTTGGAGCCCGTTATCCAGGCAGTAAGCGTAAAGCTCCGCCCAGCTCTGTGCCGCCTCCTCGGGCTCGGCCGTGCGCACTTGCCCGAGCGTGTCGCGCAGGCGCTCAAGATATGCTTCGACGACCGCCCGTTCGGCCTCCTCCTGCGCGGCCAGTTGATTGAGCAGATGCTGCGGCATCTCGAATTCGGGTATCACGACCTCCTGCTCAACAGGGGCCGCGACGCGGGCGACGGGCTCTTCCCCCACCGCCTGGGCCGCCTGCTGGGCCTCCTCCTTGCGCTGGCCTATGAGCTTGACGGCGAACACGACAAGCACCACCAGGATGCCCAGCGCAACGATAACGCCGCCGCCGATCAGGAAGGGGGTGAAGTCGAACTTCCTCTTCGCCTCGCCGACTGCCGCAACGGCGCCGGTCCTGATGTCGGCGCCGCACTCGGGGCAGAACGCGGCGCGCACGCCCAGCACGGCGCCGCAGTTGGGACATTGCTGGCGCGCGGGATGCCAGACCTTGCCCCCCTCTTCCGGTTCCTCGGTGGTGGAGGTGTCGAATTCGTCGCCGAACTCCTCGCGCACCTCCACTTCGGAGCCGCACTCCGGACAGACCACCGTGTCCCCTACCTCAACGCGCTCAACCTGGAAGACGGCGCCGCACTCGGGGTTGGTGCACTTAACGTTTGCAGCCATTCTTAGGTCCTCTCCCTAGCCCTGCTGTCTCACCGGAAGTTTAGGCGGGCCGTGCGGTTCTGTCAAGGGGGGAAGGGCCGCTTTGGCAGACGGCGCAGCTCAGGGCGCGGTGGCGCCCCCGCCACGCAAGCGCACGCGGGCAGGTGGGGCGGAAAGGTCCAGGCCGCGGCGAGGACGCGCCCACCGGCACGCCTGTTATGAGCCGCCGCCCACCGCTGTCCCCCGCGGGGGGCGCACGCAAGGCCCAGACGGGATCCGGCTGATGGGCTAAAGTGTTCTCCAGCAATCGCTTACGCAATCACGCGCCCCGGTGGCGGGCGATCACACGCGATTCAGGGATTGACTATTTCGAGCGCGTGTGGTAAGGTATTCGCTCCGGGAAAGGAACGGGGGCTCCGCCCAAGAAGTTGAGTTGTAGGGGTGAACCTCTGCTGCCGGGGATGCACTAACAAGAGATGGCAGCGGCCAGGAGGTACGTATTGATCGTGTAGTGTTGGGGCCAGGCGTGATCCCGCGCGCCCGGGCCGGATAGGAACACTGGGCTCCGACATTTTTCACCGCAGGCGCTTGGCGAGAATCATGTCCACTTCCCATCAAGACACGTACTATGACATCCTCGACATTGATCGTAACGCCACCCAGCCGGAGATAAAGCAGGCCTTCCGCCGGCTGGCCAAGAAGTACCATCCGGACACCAACCCCGAGGGCGGCGCGGCGGCCGCCAAGAAGCTCAAGGAGGTCATTACTGCCTATCGCGTGTTGAGCAACGAGCGCGAGCGGGCCCGCTACGACGTGCTTATGCAGGCAACGCCGGCCATGGTCCAGGAGGCGCAGCGCTCCGAGGCACGCACGCTGAAGGAGTACGCCGAGCGGATACTGGACGACCTGATTACCGGCCACGGCCGGGGGGCGCTGAACACCTACGACCAGCTCAAGCTTCGCGAGGACTTCCACCTGGCCGACCACCTGGAAGTGAAGGACTATCTGGACTGCCTGTTCCTTCTGGCTGAGCAGTGCGAACGCGCGGGCCGATTCCGGGAAGCTGCCGAGCTCTACGAAGAGCTCTACGAGCGGGAGAAGGAACCGCCCCGGCAGCGATACTTCTTCGAAGACGTCAAAGAACGCATCAAGAAACTCTATAGCCGTAAGCTGCCGCGTGAGGCCCGGACGCCGGAAGAGGAAATCGCCTGCTACGAGCGCATCCTGAAGTTCGACCTCGATAAGAGCGAGAAAGCCTTCATCTTGAAGAAGATCGCCGAGGTCCACTGCCGTGTGGGTGATGAGGATCGTGCCAAGCAGGTCTTCACCCAGGCGTTGCGGCTCAAACCCGGCCTGAAGGGGACCGCGACCATTCGTGAGAATCTGGGCATGGAGAGCAACTGATCCGCGTCCTCTTGCCCTGGCATGTTCGCCCGGTCGGCAGACGCCACAGCCGACCGGGCTCTTTTTCCCCCGCGCCCTGCCTGCCGGCGAAGAGGCGTTGGCCTCCACCGCTTGAAAGAGTGACGGCAGAGCCCTATAATCGATTTCTCGGCAGCATGTTACGCCAGCGCAGGATGCGCGGAGGGCAATGGGTGGTGTTCGCCTTGGGGCGAGGTCGGGAAGCGGGGCTGCAAACGCGGCCTTCCGGCGACATAGCCCCTGCTTGTTGGCGTTGCGCCGGCCCAAACGTCTTGGACCAATAGGAGGTTAAACCGTCCGTGACGGACGATGCCGAGGCCCTGGCCTGCACGTGTGCACAACTGGCCGATGAACGCAAGGCCGAGGATATCCTGGTGCTCAACGTCGGCCAGTTGGCTTTCTTCACCGACTACTTCGTCATCGCAACCGCGCGCAACGAGCGGCAGATACGGGCAATAGCCGACGAGATCCTGTCCCGGATGAAGTCCTCGGACAGGGAGATACTGGGCGTTGAGGGAGAGGCGGAGGCCGGCTGGGTGCTGATCGATCTGGGCGAGGCCGTCGTACACCTGTTCGACCCCGTGGCACGGCGCACCTACGACCTGGAGTTGCTTTGGGGGTCGGCACCCAAGACGCAGTGGCAGGGCGCCTCGCTCTCAGGAGGGTCGGACGCGCCGGAGCGGGAGCGCTGAACGACCCGCCCGCCGGAGCCGGCGCGCGCCGCGGCAACTATCGGCCGGTCAGATACGCAGGGCTGCCGCAGAGGTCGCTATCTTCATAGGGCACAGGAAGGGAAAGACCGGGAATGGATTATCTGCCATTGGGCAAGTCGGAAATCGAAGTCTCCAGGCTGTGTCTGGGCACTTGGAACATGGGCGGCGCCGAAGGCTGGGGGCCGGACGACGATGAGCGCGGCATAGAGCTCATCCGTCAGGCGCAGGACACGGGGTGCAACTTCTTCGACAGCGCCCACGGCTACGGCCGGGGGCACGCGGAAGAGGTGCTCGGCCGCGCGCTGGCCGAGGGGGGCCGGCGGGAGCGCGCCATCGTGGCCACCAAGATCATCCAATGCGAGCCCGAAAGAGTGGAGCCGAGCCTGGACAAGGCACTCGAGAACCTCCAAACGGACTACCTGGACCTCTACATCGTGCACTGGCCGCGGCCGAGCATGTCCCTGGATAGGTTCCTGGACAAGATGCTCGAGATGCGACAGAAGGGCAAGGTTCGCGAGATCGGCGTCAGCAACTTCAACCTCGAGCAGATGAAGGTGGCCGCCGCGCGCGGCGTGGTGAGCCTTCAGCCTCCCTACAACGTCCTCTGGCGCATCATCGAACCGGACTTGCTCCCGTTCTGCCGGGAGAACAACATCGCCGTCACCCCTTATTCCCCCCTCGCCCAGGGCCTGCTGACGGGGCGGTTCAGCCGCACCGAGGAGGAGCTGACGGGCATCCGCAAGAGCAACGTGCTCTTCCAGGAACCCGTCTTCAGCAAGGCGCGCGAGGTGGCTTCCCTGGTCGACGAGATCGCCGACCAGCATGAGTGCACCAGCTCCCAGATTGCGCTGGCCTGGCTGCTGATGACCGAGGGCGTCACGGCCCCCATCGTCGGCATCAGCAAGTGGCGCCACTGGCTGGCAAACCTGGGCGCGCTGGACGTGTACCTCAGCGACGAGGAGCACGAGCGCCTCGCCGGGGCCGGCATGGAAGTGTGGAACATGCTGCCCGAGGACGGCACCATGTGGGGCTGGAAGCCGGACTGACCCCTCCCTCGCAATCCGTCGCGCGGCACACCCGCTTCAGCCGCGCAGCTTCTGCCGGGTGAACGGGATCAGGCCGCCGGCGTCGATGATGGCTTGCAGTTCCGGCGAGAAGGCGGGAAACTCGTAGCTCTTGCCCCTGGTACGGTTAACGACCGTGCCCTCGGCGAAGTCCAGCTCGAGCACGTCCCCCGTCTCGGCCTCCCGTGCAGCCTCCGGGCACTCGGCGATGTGAAGCCCGATGTTGACGGCATTGCGGAAGAAGATCCGCGCGAAGGACTCGGCCACGACGCACGCGATGCCGAATGCCTTGATGGCCAGCGGCGCGTGCTCGCGCGAGGAGCCGCAGCCGAAGTTCTTGCCCGCCACGATGACGTCGCCCGCCTGAGCCCTCCGGACAAAGTCAGGGGCGATCCCCTCCATGCAGTGGGCGGCCAGCTCCTTCTCGTCGATAAGGTTCAGGTAGCGGGCGGGGATGATCTCGTCGGTGTTCACGTCGTCGCCGAACTTCCAGCACTTCCCTTCCATCTGGAATCCTTTCCGCAGAAGGTTGCCTGCGTCAACGCGCGGACTGGCCGACGGCTTCGCCTCTGGCCAGGCGGGCTCCCATGTGCTGCTGGACTTGGTGAACAAAGGCGTCCAACAGCGTTTCCTCGCCGGGCTGTTCCACGCCGTCATAGGCCACTTTCAGAAGCGGGATGCCCTCATAGTCGCGCCTGAACCTCTCCAACAGGCCGTCCACCAGCGCGCCCGGCATGCAGCCGAACGGCGCAACGTTGATCACGCCGTCGAAACCGTCATGAACGTACTCCACGGCGCGGCCCATGCTCAGGATGGCCTCGCCTTCGACACTGGGGTCCAGGTACGCGGCGCCCAGTTCGAGGACGTCGGCCGTTGAGGCCTCCCGGGCGAAATGGCGAACCGCGCCGCGGAAGATGCGGGCGATGCGCGTTTCGTCCCACCGGGCGACGAACTCATTGATCCATTCGCGCACGAAGCCCCAGACTGCTCCATCCTGCCAGCATCTGGCGCGCCTGCAGTGGGCGATGTAGTTGAGCCATTCCTGGAAGGGAGGCAGGGCGACCTCCGCGCCCAGGCGCTCGAGCTTCCGGGCCAGGAAGTTGTTCGCGAACTCGTTGCTGCGCACGTATATCTCGCCCACCACGCCGATCAGCGGCCTGGGACGGCTTCGGTCGGTCGGGATGGCCTCGAGCCGCTGCCGGATCCGGGCGGCCTCGGCCAGGCAATCGTCCTTTCGCTCGGTCACCTTCGTCAGGTCGCGCATGCATTCCCAGTAGACGCGATCCGTCTTGCCCTCCTGGATCTCGTAGGGGCGTATCTCGCGCACCATCTTCTGCATGTGGTCCACGATGACGACCAGGTCCCAGCAGGTGCGGTAGAAGTCGGGACCGAACGCCTCCATCTGCTCGTTAAACTGCTTGGCCTGATCGAGCACCACGAGGGGCACATGCTCGTAGCCCAGCTCGTCCAGCACCATGCGGTGGAATTTGTGGTACTGCCCGAACCGGCACGGTCCGTTGGCCTGGGCCATGAAGAAGGCGGCGCGGTCCGGGTCGAAATCCGCCTCCTGCGTCTTCTTCACGATGTCGCCCGTCGTCAGTATGCAGGGATAGCACTCCTTGCCCGTGGTGAACTTGTGCCCCAGCTCCAGGCTCCGGCGGTCGGAGACGGGCAGCGCTTCGGCGTCCACGCCAGAGGCCCTGAGCAGGCCGGCCAGAACGATGCCGTGATCGTCCATGTGCGGAATGTAGACCTTCGTGCGGCGCGAGCTGGCCCGGATGTCGAAGTAGAGGTCCTCCCCACGAGCCTGCTTTCGCGGCGAGGGCCGCATGCTGCGGAAGCTGTCCACGAACGCCTCGCAGCGCGTCACCGCTCCCACGTCCGAGCTGTGCTGGTCTATCTCGATGGTCAGGTACGGCTCGCCCAGGATCCGGTCGAAGAACTTGCTGATGAACGAGTCGGGGCCGCACCGGAAATTCGTGATGTAGAGCGCGTGCAGGTTGCTCTTGCCGGCCAGGTAACGCGCGCCCGCCAGTATCTTCTGCCCGTACTTCCAGTACATGTGCGGGAACTGCTCCCCGAGCGCGCCCAGGTCGAGCGGCAGCATGTCCAGCGGAATGGCCAGTACGCCCAGGTTCCGCAGCGTCTCGGGAATGGCCAGGTTCACACCCGGATCGCACCCATTGTAAGGCCGGCAGATGATGACGACGGCCGGCTCGTCCTCCGGCACGTCCGCCAACACCTGTCGGCCCCGCTGGCGGATCCTCCTTCGGAACTCATCCAGCGCAGCCCACGCCGCCCGGATGGCTTCTTCGACACGGGAACGCCCGACCCCGAACATGCGCCCCAGCTCGCGCAGCCTCTCGTTGACGACGGGCCGGCCGCGCTCGAAATGGAATATCGGCGCAAGCAGATCGGGACCCAACCCGTCGAATTCGAACGCCGAGCGGAGCAGATAGGGCAATCCCTGCGAGAGCGGACACGCAAAGGAGTGAACGACTCCCTCGGCCTCGTGCTCGAGGTCGACCACGCTGGGCACGAAAACGTAGTCAACGCTGGACTCCAACAGGTCCAGCACGTGCCCGTGGGCGACGGCAACGGGCATGCAGGTCTCTGTGGTCATGGCCTCGGCGCCCTGACGGATGACGTTCTTGTTCGTCGGCGTCGAGAGCACCACGTGGCAGCCGATTTCCGTAAAGAAAGCCTTCCAAAGGGGATACAGGTCGAAGAAGGTCATCACCCGGGGGATGCCCACCGTGACGCCGAGAGGCTCGTCCGGCGCTTCTTTGGCATATGTGTTCTGCAGGGCGTCTTCGCGTTCGGCGAACAGCAGCGGCAGATGCTCGCCTTTCTTGTGCTTCTTGTCCTCGTCGAACCGGCCGCACCGGCTCCCGTAGTGGAGGGACTTCTGGCCCTCGATGGAGACCTGGTGGATCTCGCAGCGGTTCGAGCATTTGTTGCATTCGAAGGTCTTCAACTGGTACTCGACGTCGCGCAGGTCGAATCCGCGAAAGGTCGACTCGCCTTCCGCGTTCTCCTGCGCTATGAGGGCTGCCCCGATCGCCCCCAGGATGTCGTGGTGCGGCGGGACGGCGACCCTCTTGCCCACGACGGCCTCAAAGGCAGCCTTGACGCCTCGGTTGAAGGCCACTCCGCCCTGGAAGAAGATCACGTCCCCGATCTTCCGGTCCTCGACCACGCGGTTGAGGTAGTTGTAGACGATGGAGTAGCTCAGGCCGCCGACTAGGTCGTCCCGGGCCACGCCCCGCTGCAGGTGGTAGTTCAGATCGCTTTCCATGAAGACGGTGCAGCGTTCGCCGAGCTGGCAGGGAGCGTCGCTGGAGAGGGCCTCGGCGCCGAACTCCTTCTCGATCCTCAGTCCCAGCCGTTCGGCCTGCTCCTCAAGGAACGAGCCTGTGCCGGCGGCGCAGACCTTGTTCATCGCGAAGTCCACCACCGTGCCGTTCTCCAGCGAGATGTACTTCGCGTCCTGGCCGCCGATCTCGAAGACCGTGTCCACGGTTGGATCGGCTTCGACGGCCCCGCGCGCGTGCGTGGTGATCTCGTTCTTGATCAGGTCGGCACCGATGAACTCCCCGGTCAGGTACCGCCCGCTGCCCGTGGTGGCGCACCCGCGCACGACGACCCTGTCGCCGACCTCCTCGCCCACCTCGTACAGCCCCTTCTTGACCGCCTCAATGGGCCGGCCCTCGGTCATCAGGTAGCGGCGCGCTATGACGTTGCGATCATTGTCGATCACGACGACGTTGGTGCTGATGGAGCCGACGTCCACGCCAACGTAGGCCTCGATCTTGCCGTCGCCCTCGGGTAGGGGGCGCGTGGAGATGTCCACGGCATAGCCGTCGCCCTCAAGTCTGGGGAGCCTCTCGGCTTCAGTGTGCGGCCGGCTCAAGTAGCCGCGCAGCGGCTCAAGGCCATCGAAAGAGCAGTCGCGTCCCTCGCCCAAAGTCTGAAGGACGGCGCCGATGGCGCCCGTGCAGTTGAAGTAGTCCGGGATTATCAGCTCGCCGTCCTTGAGCGCCAGGATGTCCCTGAACGCCCGCACCATGCCGACGTTGGCGGCCACGCCTCCCTGGAAAGCGATGGGCTTGAGGAATTCCTTGCCCAGCCCGACGCTGGTCTTGAAGTTGCGCGCCATAGCGTAGCAGAGGCCGGCGATGATGTCGTAATCGGGCGTGCCCTGCTGCTGCAGGTGGATCATGTCGCTCTTGGCGAACACGGAGCAGCGCCCCGCCACGCGGGGCGGCTTCTCGCTCTTGAGCGCCAGTCGGCTGAACTCCTCGATGCTGACCTTCAGGCGCGAGGCCTGCTGATCGAGGAACGAGCCCGTGCCGGCCGCGCAGATGGCGTTCATCGCGAAGTCCTCGACGCGGACCGAGCCGTCCTCGGCGCGGCCCAGCCGGATCAGCTTCGATTCCGTGCCGCCTATCTCGATGATGGTGCGCACGTCGGGCTCGAGGAACGCCGTGGCCCTGCTCTGCGCCACGATCTCGTTGATGAACGGCACGCCGAGCAGCTCGGCGATCATCCTGGCGCCGCTGCCCGTCACGCAGAGGCCCTCTATGTCATCGAACCGTTCAAGGACGTCCTCAAGCTGCGCCAGCCCGACCTCGAGGGGACGGCCGAACGTCCTCACGTAGCGCGAATCGAGGATCTCGCCGTCCGCGGTCATTACGACCAGGTCCACGCTGATCGAGCCGACATCTAGTCCCAGGTAACGCGGCATTCTGCTGCCCCTTGTATCTTCGCTTCCTCAGGATCAATCGGCCACTTCGTCGGGATGGGTGATGTGGCCGGTCACGGCGCTGGCCGCAGCCACCGCCGGGCTGCACAGGTACACTTCGCTGTCGGCGTGGCCCATGCGGGTGCGGAAGTTGCGGTTCGTGGTCGCCAACGCACGCTCCCCCGCGGCCAGCACGCCCATGTGGCCGCCCAGGCAGGGGCCGCAGGTCGGCGTCGAGACCGCCGCCTCCGCCTCAATGAACACGTCGATCAAACCCTCCACAAGCGCCTGCCTGTAGATATCCTGCGTGGCCGGCAGGACGATCAGGCGCACCGTCGGCGCCACTTTCTTGCCCCGCAGTATCTCGGCCGCCATCCTCAAGTCGCTGATGCGACCGTTCGTGCAGGAGCCGATCACCACCTGATCCATGGCTACGTCGGCCAGCTCTTCCACCGGGTGAGTGTTTGAGGGCAGGAACGGCGCGGCCACCTGCGGGCTCAGGCCGCTCACGTCCCATTCGCAGGTCTCGACGTACGAGGCATCGGCATCGCTGGCGTGGTCGGTCGCCTGCCGCTTCAGCCGGCCCTCGCAGTAATCCCTCGTGATCCGGTCCGGCGCGATGATGCCGCTCTTGCCTCCTGCCTCGATGGCCATGTTGCACATGGTGAGCCGATCGTCCATCGGCAGGTTCTCGATGGTCGGTCCGCAGAGCTCCATGGCGCGGTAGAGGGCGCCGTCCACGCCGATCTGCCCGATGGTGTAGAGGATCAGGTCCTTGCCGCCCACCCAGCGCGGCAGCTCGCCCGTGAAGTGAAACCTCATCGACTCGGGCACGCGCAGCCACACCGTCCCCGTCGCGAAGCACGCCGCCAGGTCCGTGCTGCCGACACCGGTCGAAAACGCACCCAGCGCGCCGTAAGTGCACGTGTGCGAGTCGGCCCCCATGACCAGGTCACCGGGACCGACCAGGCCCTGCTCGGGCAGGAGAGCATGTTCGATCCCCATGCGCCCGACTTCCCAGTAGTGCTCTATGTCGTATTTCCGGGCGAAGTTGCGGAGCTCCACGCAGCGCGTCGCCGTCGTGATGTCCTTGTTCGGCGTGAAGTGATCGGGCACCAGCGCGATGCGGCTCCTGTCGAAGACCTTCCCGAAGCCGGCCTTCTCGAACTGCTCGATTGCGATCGGCGCCGTGATGTCGTTGCCCAGGCACAGGTCAACGTTCGCGATGATGTACTCGCCGGGCTCCACTCGGTCCCGGCCGCAATGGGCCGCCAGTATCTTCTCGGTGATCGTCATTCCCATGGGCATCCTCCGGCCCCGACGGCTAGTCACGCCGTGAAACCATGGCAAACAACAGGATGAACCGCAGCAGCATCATGATGGCTACGAAAGCGGACGCCAGATACGTCAGCGCCGCCGCGTCCAGCACCTTCTTGACGTGCGGGCGTTCGGCCGACGTCACGAACCCCGACGCCTCCAAAGCCCGCAGCGCCCGCCGGCTGGCATTGAACTCCACCGGCAGCGTCATCACGGCGAACACCGTCGCGCCGGCGAACAGCAGGATGCCAGCCTGCGCGATCAGCGCCGCCCACTGCGCCGCCCCGCCCGTCATGGCCAGCATGATGATGCCGATGATGGCCAGGATCGGCCCCAGGTTCGTGCCGAACGCGGCGACCGGCCAGATGCCTTGCCGCAGCTTCAGCGGCATGTAGCCGTCCGCGTGCTGCACGGCGTGCCCGGCCTCGTGCGCGGCCACGCCCAAAGCGGCCAGGCTCCGCGAGCCGTAAACCGGTTCGCTCAGCCGCAGCACCTTCTTGCGCGGGTCATAGTGGTCGCTCAACTGGCCTTCGACCTGCTCCACCGACACGTTCCACAGCTCGTTCCTCTGCAGGGTGTCGCGCGCCACCTCGGCGCCGCTGGCGCCGGACGACGCGGGCACTTGCGAATACTCCGCGAACGTGCGCCTCACCTTGCTGCTCGCGTAGACCGCCAGCAGCATGGGCGGGATCAGCAACACAAACGTGGGATCAAGCCAACCGATCATGCGCGCTCTTCTCCTCCATCAGATACGACGCAGGGACGCCGGGCATTCGCGGGATATCGCGTCGTGCACCCTCTCCGTAGGTACGGACGGCAGGAGCCCCCGGCGGAGCTTCCATTATAGACCGGGCGCCGCCTTCCTTCAATGAACGCTCCCGCCGCCATCCCACCGCCACCTCGTCCCTTTACGAACCCCGGACCGTCCCTACCGCCCGGCAAAGACCGCGTCGACGAGAACCCGCTTCGCCTGTCCGCTCACCTCCGCGAACCTTTCAGGGCCGGCCTTGCGGAACACGAAGACAATCCCCACCAACATGCTCCACATCGCGTCAATGGTCGCCTGCTGATCGGCCGCGGAGCCGTCGTATCCGGCCCGCTCCAGCACCTGCGCCACGAGATCCTTGCAGGCGGCTTCCTTGGCGTGCAGCCGCTCGACCTGCTCCGGCTCCAGCTCCTCGCTCACGTTGCGGCCGCTCTCCCTCTGGATCACGAAGAAGATGATGTCGAAGTACTCCGAGCTGTCGCGCGCGAACTGAAAGAACACATCCACGAGCGCCTCGCCTTGCTCGCGGGGATCGGCATCGCCGCCCAACGCCTCCTGGATCCGTCCCAGCAGCAGGTCGTAGCCCTCCACGAGCAGTTCCGCGTACAGGGCGCTCTTGCTGGGGAAGTAGAGGTAAAGCGTGCCGGGCGCCAGCTCGGCCGCCTCGGCGATCTGCGGCATGGTCGTGCCGGCGTAGCCGTGCTGCCAGAAGGCGGTGCGGGCGGCGCGGAGGATGTCCTTACGCCGCCTGAGCTTCTCTCGTTCGCGTCGCTGCCGGGTGCCCATGCCGCCCCTAAACTCCAGTCACTAAATGAATGGCGTTCATTATAGGGGCACAAAGCCTTGGTGTCAAGGCTCTGGGTGAAGGTTTTCTGCCTGCGCGATGCCGGCCGGGTCCCCCGATGTCAAGACCTCAATTGAGAGTTCCGTTCCCTCCACCACGGGCATTAGTTGCGCCCCTCATTGGCTGCGGCATTGCTGAAGCGAAACGGGGCGGCTCGATTCAGCGGCCGACCCGCCTGGTAGATCCACAAGGTCTCCGTAGGGGCACGGCGCGCCGTGCCCTTACCTCACACGGGCAGAATCACCCCACCGAGAAGCTCAGTGTTGAAGCTCCACTGGCAGTGTGGGCAAGACGAAAGGCTGGACATCCCGCCCGCAAGTGCTACAATAGCGCACGGTGAGGGCCGTGATCGGTCGGGCCATGCCCGGCCGTCCGGGCCTCGCGCTATCCAGGCGAGAGGGGTGTTTGATATGAGCGCGCGGGACCGGGGCCGAGCCGGCCTTCTGGTGCTGGCCATTGTGTTCGCGCTGCGCGTCGCCGCGGCAGCGCCTCCGATCGAGGAGATCCGTCAAGCCATCCGCTCGGGCGACGTCCGGCGCGTCGAGTCCCTGCTCAACGAGCACGGCGCATCGCTGGCCGGCGGCGATGCCGGCCTCCTACACGGAGCCGCTGCGGCGGGGCAGATCGAGATCATCGCGGCGCTGTTGGACGCCGGGGCTGACGTGAACGGCAGGGACAAGCGCGGCCTGACGCCGCTGCACCATGCGGCCCGCCACGGCCATGATGCGGCGGCCGCCCTTCTTCTGGACAGGGCGGCAGACGTAGCCGTCAAGGGCGCCGACGGCCGCACCGCGCTCCACCGCGCAGCCCTGCACGGACACGCGGGCGTGGCGAAGCTGCTCCTCGCCCGCGCCGCGAAGACAGAGGCCAAGAACAGGTACGGTGAGACGCCGCTGCATGAGGCGTCCGAGCGCGGGCACCTGGACGTCGTGAAGTTGCTTCTTGCCAACGGGGCAGACGCGAATGCCCTGGACAGCGGCGGCTGGACGCCGCTGCACTTCGCGGCATACCGCGGGCGCGCGGAGGTGGTGGAGCTTCTACTGGCCGAAGGGGCAGACATCAACGCCATCGAGGGCTCCGGGCGGACGGCCCTCCACTGGGCGACCCAGCGCGGCAACAAGTGCCTCGTCGAACTGCTGCTCGCGCGCGGGGCGAGGCCCGACATCAAGGACACGACCAGCCAGGCCGCGTTGCACAACGCCGTCCGAAGCGGACGAATCGACCTCGTCGAAGCGCTGCTGGCGCAGGGGGCAGACATCAACGTCAGGGGCAACGAGAGGGCAACTGCCCTGCACTGGGCGGCCACGTGGGGGAGCCCGGAGATGGTCAAGTTCCTCCTGGACCACGGGGCAGACACCAACGTGCTGGATGAATACGCGAGAAGCCCCTTGTCGGAGGCCGTCTGCTACGGCCGCAAGGAGGTCGTGGAACTGCTTCTGGCGCAAGGAGCGGACGTCAACCTGAGACTGAGCGAGAGTGGCTACACCGCCCTCCACGAGGCCGCCAGAAAGGGCGATGCCAAGATGCTGAACGTGCTCGTCGATGCGGGGGCAGACCTCGAGGCCGCAGGTAGGTACGGCAAGACGCCCCTGCGCACTGCCGCCCGTTGGGACTGTCCGGACCCGGCGACGGCCTACCTGCTGGTCAAACGCGGCGCGAATATGGACGTCTATAGCGCCGCAGCACTCGGCGACGTGGTCCGGCTCGAGGCGCTTCTCAAGGACGAACCTGACCTGGCGAGAAGCACGGAGGCAGGTGAGACTCCCCTCCATTGGGCTGCGGGCGCCGGTCAGGCCGCAGCGGCGGAGATGCTACTCGACACAGGAGCGCATGTTGGCGCCAAGACCCACCACGGCTTGACTCCACTGCACTGGGCCGCTGAACGCGGCCGCGAGGAAGCCGTCCGCGTTCTCCTGGAACATGGGGCCGATCCCAACCTCAAAGGCATCCACCTCGGAGGACACACGCCGCTGCACCTGGGCATCCAAAGCGGTCACCTTGGCGTTGTGGGACTGCTGGTGACGCGCGGCGCAGACATCAATGCCCGTTCCGACGATGGCCGGACGCCGCTGCACTTCGCAGCCATGCAGGGCCACGCCAGCGTCGCCCGGATCTTGCTGGAGAACGGTGCCGACGCCGATGCAAGGGCGAGAAACGGAGAGACGCCCCTGCAACTGGCAACGAGGCGCCGCCAATCGGAGATCATCATGTTGCTGAGCAGGCACAGCACGGAGGATGAGCGATGAAACCGAAGCCTTTGAGGCGTTATTGGGCGCCCAGGTACCCGACCAGACTCCAGGTGCTGGCCGAGCCCGGCCTGCTGGAGAAGCACCTGCCGCCTGCCTGGCGCTCCTGCGCGCAAATGGCGGGGGCCGTCGCGCTGTTCCTCGCCGTCAACGCCACCGTCAACGCAGAGGAGGAGGCCGCCCCGCCCGAGCCGGCGGCGGCCGCAGTCGTGGCCCCGATCTTCGAGCACGGGGACGGCCGCGGGGCCACGGGGTGCATCATTGTCGCACCCCCCATCTTCCTGTCCGAAGAGGAAGCCCTGCAGGTCATCGACGAAGAGCTTGCCGAGTACGGCCTGGAACTGGCAGAGAAGGACGTCGAGATGAAGGACGTCCAGCTGCCTCGCAGGTGGAGGGTCCCCGTCAAGGATGGCGAGGACTGGAAGCTGGTCCACTTCGACGTGCCCCGATCCGCAAAGCCCTTGATCGCTGACTTGCAGGACCCGGACAAGAAGGTAGCCGTAGAGTATCTGTCCACCGACGACTACTTCCTTCTGGGCGGAGCGCCGGACATGTCATCCGTGCAGGACTACGACTTCACCGAGATCGCACAACTCGTCGCGGACAAGGTGAAGGACAACGGCGAAGGCGTGCATTTCGGCATCCTCTACGACCCCATGGTCAAAGGCAAGAGCGGGCTGTTAGGGGACGACTTCTGGGCCGACGACGGCGCAGAGAAGGACGCCGCGCCCGAGCCGCCGGTGCCGGAGACGCCCAAGACCAGGTCCGTCCGCCTGCTGCGGATGCAGGTCAGGGACTTCGCTGACTGGCTGAAGGCCCAGGGGGTCATCTGACCGTGCACGTGACGCTCCACCTGACCACCGCCTGCAACATGCGCTGCTCGTACTGCTACTCGCCGCCGCACGGCGGGCCGGTCATGACGGAGGAGGTCGGGCGGCGCGCCATGGCGCTCGGTTCGCGCCGCGCGGACGGCTCCTGCGGCGTGGTGTTCTTCGGCGGAGAGCCGCTGCTCCACAAGAACCTCATCAGGCGCCTGGTAGCCCACGGCCGGGAGCTGGAGAAGCGCCGTGCCGGCCGGTTCCACTTCAAGGTCACCACCAACGGGCTGCTGCTGGACGAGGACTTCCTGGACTTCTCCGTCCGGAACGACCTGCTTATCGCGATGAGCTTCGACGGCGTCCGGGAGGCCCACGACCGGCACCGCCGCCTGCCGGACGGCTCGGGCACGTTCGACGTTCTGCTGGAGAGGCTGAAGCTCCTGCTCTCGGTCAGGCCGTACGCGAGCGTGCTCATGGTCGTCAACCCGGACACGGCGCCGCACCTGGCCGAGTCCGTCTCCTTCCTTCTGGACCTCGGCTGCCGCTACCTCATAGTCTCGCTCAACTACGCGGCGGACTGGCGCGAGGCGGACTTCCGCGCGCTGGCCCGGCAGTACAGGCGTCTCGGTTCGCTCTACGTCAAATGGACCCGCGAGGAGCGCAAGTTCTACCTGAGCCCGTTCGAGGTGAAGCTCTCCTCCCACATCAACCGGCACTGCTACCGGAAGGAGCGCTGCGAGCTGGCCGAGCGGCAGATATCCGTCGACCCCCGGGGCTTCCTCTTTCCGTGCGTCCAGTTCACGGCAGTGGGACCCGACAGCCAATGGTGCATCGGCAACGTGTTCGACGGAATGGACGAAGCGGCCCGACGGCGGATCCACGACGAGTCAGAACAGGAGAAGGAAGCCTGCCGAACGTGCGCGGTGAGCGATAGGTGCAACAACACGTGCGGGTGCCTCAACTGGCAGACGACCGGCACCGTCAACCGCGTCTCGCCGGCCCTGTGCAGGCACGAGCGGATCCTCATCCCCATCGCTGACCGCGTGGGGAAGACGCTCTACCGGGAGCGCAGCCCCCTTTTCCTGCACAAGCACTACAACGCGGCCTACCCCGTGCTATCGCTGCTCGAGGACGCACTGACTGACACACAGACTGCGTCAGATTGAGGCCAGGGAAGCGATGGCCACCGACAACCGGACATCGGATCAACAGAAGGTGCGCACGGACGCGCTGGTGATGGCCGGCTGCGGGTTCGCGGTGCTCCTGTGCCTGGCGCTGGTCGGCTGGGGGGGCCTGCCGGCCGGGCGATGGCTCGTCGCGCGCGTCAGGGGCGTGCGGGGCCCGACCGCGCGAAGCGTGCGGCCGTTTTCCGCGCCAGACGTTGCCGCCAGGGACGAGCGCGACGAGTTGCGGAAACAGTGGCAGGCGCTCGCACGTGAACCCGCCTATATCCCCGTCAAAGGGCCGGCGCTGCTCTGCCGCGCGGCCGAGCTGGGGGACGTGCAGGTGGTCCGCTTCCTGCTGGACGCCGGCGTGGACCCGGACGCCACGCCGGCGGCACTCACACTGCCGCCGGGCCCCGAGGCGGAGGCCCCCCAGCTGCAACCGCCCGCTCTGCACGCGGCGGCGTCCCACGGCTGCATCGATGTCATGCGTATCCTGGTGGAGCGGGGGGCGGACGTCAACAGCAGGGGCCCGACCGGAGATACAGCGCTGCACACGACCGTCCGCTCGACGAGAACGGAGGCACTCCAGTGGTTGCTCGACCACGGCGCGGACGTCAATGCACGCGATCAGTTCGGAATGACGCCCCTGATAGAGGCCATGTTCTATCAGAGCGACGCCCGCGTCCCGCTGCTGCTCATCGAGTCCGGCGCGGACGTGAGTGTCGCGGACCAGCGCGGCCAGACCCCGCTCCACAAGGCGGTCACGCGATACTCGCCCTTCCAGTCCGATCGGGTCCCATTGGCGAGGGCTCTGCTCGACCATGGGGCCGATCCGAATGCCCGCGACCGCTTCGGCGATACGCCCCTTCACGAAGCCGCGGGGGCGTCCGGCGAGGAACAGGTCGCGGCCCTGCTGCTGGACAACGGGGCGGACGCGACTGCTCCGAACCAGGCCGGCTTGACGCCTCTGCATTGCGCGGCGACCCGGGGCGCTCTGCCCGTGGCCAGGCTGCTCGTGGACAGAGGGGCGGAGGTGAACGCGCGCGCCGAGGGCGAAGTGGCGACAGAGCAGCAGGACGCGTCCTGGTGGGCGCTGCCCTGGTGGCAGCGTGAGGGCGTCCGCCTGTGTCCGCCATGCCGGGCCGAGCGCCAGGGCGGCAAGTTCATGGGCGAGACCCCTTTTCACATTGCAGCGGCTCAAGGGCACATTGAGGTGGCAGAGCTTCTCCTGTCCGAGGGCGCCGCTCTCGACGCGCGCACCAAGGACGGCCTGACTCCCCTGCACGGCGCCGCCTACGGAGGGCACGGGGAGATCGTGAGGCTGCTGCTGGCCGGGGGCGCGGACGTAAACGCCGAGGACGTGGACGGCTGGACGCCGCTACATGAGGCCGTGTTTGGCAACCATCGCGGGGCAGCCGGGCTTCTGCTCAAGGCCGGAGCGCGCCAGGACATTTGCACGGCGGCCGGCCTGGGCGAGGGGGCGCTGGTCGAGTCGTACCTGGACGCCGATCCCCGCCTGATCCATAGCACCGACAGCCTTCTCACGTGGACGCCGCTGCACTGGGCAGCCAACGGTGGCGACTATGGAATGGTGGCGCTCTTGCTGAAGCACGGCCCCGACGTCAACGCCCGGGATTTCCGAGACTGGACGCCCCTGAGATTGGCCGAGCTCGGGCAACATGAAGGGGCGGCGTCGCTGCTGCGCAACTCCGGCGGCGTCCAGTGAGCGCGGCGCCAGGGCGTTTCGCCCTCGAGGCCCCCTAAGCCGCCCCGAGGCGCCAGCGCACTACTCACGGCGCAATCCGCCGGTGCATCCCGGCGTTGACGGCGCGTATGCCCTCGATCGTCTCGCCGATCGGGGCGTTCGTCCGGTCGCGGAAGCCGTAGCGGCGCGTGGTGTTGCGCAGGTAGGCGCCGCAGAGGTGGTAGCCGACGCACTGCGGGATGGCCCACAGCGCGTCCATGACCCCGCGGTAGTGGTCGACGTCGTGCGTGCGGTCCGCGTTCGGAGGCCAGCCGTCGTCGCCCGGGGCGCGCACGTACCCGGCCGCGTCGGCCAGCAGCACGGGCCGGTCGGCGAGGTCGGCCCACCGGCGCATCTTCGTCGCTACGTTCTCGACGGACCCGAAGCACTGGAAGCTCAGCACGTCAACATAGGGAAGGGCGGCCCGCACGACTTCCTCGGGCAGCGGCGCGTTCGCCTTCCACCTGTCGCCCAGAATCAAGTGGTTGGGGTCATAGCGACGAATGGCGTCGTGGGTGACCCGGTAGTAGCCTTCGGCGATTGCCGACAGCTCGCGGCGTCCGCCCTCGGACTCCAGCAGGCCCGGGTCGACCAGCGACCCGCGCCATTCGGCGGCGGGCGATGTGTGCACCCACTGCGGACAGTCGCAGTAGAAGTAACCGATCAGCTTCGGATCATCGCGGAAGCGGGCGCATTCGTCGCGGGCCACGTAGTCGCACCACTCCTCGAAATCCGGGCCCGTCAGATCGGGCATGCGGACTTCGACCTGCCACTCATGCGCCTCCGTGAAGGGCAGCAGGTGGCAGTAGGGCATGCCGGCCCACTGGTACTCCTCGAAGGTGAAGGGCCGCGAGTGGCGGTGGTAGCCGTCGGCAATGATGACGACTTCCTGCGTCCAGCCGATCGTGTTGAAGCCCCAGTCGCGCAGGTCGTCGGCCACGGTGCGCAGCCACCGCTGCTGGCTGTTGCCGAACTCGTCCTCCCACACGGCGTTCGACTCGGCATACCGCAACGTGGCGGAGTCGATGTGATTCATGCCGATAGACCAGAACGCGTCTCCCTCCGGCGAGATGAACCAGCAACGCCCGTCGCGCTGTCCGACGCTGAAGAACCCGCTCACGCCCAGTAGTCCTCCCGGCACCTTCTTGGCGTTACGTTTCTGCTTCGCTTACTCCCCGAGCGCGATTTTGTAGAGCCTTCGCGACAGCTCTTGCACCGCATGCTCCACCTCAGGGCAGAACTCGCCCGTCGGGGTCATCAGCCCACAGTGCTGCCGCTCCGCCTTGCTGGGCATCGTCTTGCACGCGTCGATGATCCCGCAGATGTGCCAGGGTTCGAAGTCGGACTGCCCAAGTCCCGCGGCGCCGGCTCGGCCCGCCGGCGGGCTCATTCTTTCGGCAGCAGTCTGGCCCTGACGACGCTATCGGCGCGAACGTCGGTGCGGAGCCCCTGGTGTTCCGTCATGGCGCCGATCTTCTGCCTGACCTCGGAGGACCGCACGCAACCCGTAGCCTTGTCGACTTCGAACGTTCCCTTTGCGCTGACGGAGACATTGGCCCGTATGCCCATCTTGCCGGGCAAGTGGGTCTCCTGCTCGGCCTCCGCGCGGAGGGTGATGATGGCCAGCCCCCGCTTGTGGCGCTTGAAGCTGAAGCTGTCCGGCTCGCCTTGATCGCGGATCTCGGCCGGGCCGATCCGGCGCTGCCAGGAATCGCCGGGCCCGACCGCTCCTTCGGGGTATATCGCAAGCAGGCCCTCCAACCGCATCTGGAGCACCATGGCCCTCATCTTCTTTTGCTCGGCCATCAAGTCGGCCTGCATCTTCTCCCTGAACTCCGCAAGTTCGGCGGCCAGCATCTCGGCCAACTCCGCCGGCTCTTCGGAGAGATCCTCGGTCGCTTCCGGCTCCGGGACTTCCATCGCCAGGATCCGGCCCTTGGGGGATAGCGTCATCGAGAAGTCCTGGGCCAGCAGTTCCACCTGGGCCTTGCAGGCGGCGGGCACCTCCGAGGTGGCCGACGAATCGTAATCGACCTCGCCGTCTGGCCCGCTCTGCTTCACCTGCACCCGATCGCAGGTTGCTTTGATCTTCGCGTTGCCGTCGGCGTCGACCTCCTGCACGTCGAAGGTGTGGTCAACAATGAGCGTCGCGGCGTGGTCCACCTCCTTCCCCTCGGTTTCCTCGGTGAATTGGGAGATCTCTTCGCAATGGAACGCGTAGGACTTGCCGGGCTCCAGGCGGAAGCTCAGCTCCACCTTGCTCATGTCCTGGCGCAGCAGCGAGACCACGAAGATCCCGGCGGCGATAGTCAGGACCCCAACGACGCCCAGTGCGATCAACAACGTGCGAACGAGCCTGGACCGCTCCATATCGACTGCCCCCTTTCCCCTTGGGTCGACCGGGAGTATACGGTCTTTGAAGCGCCGCCGCAATCGCTTTGCACGGGCCGGGCCGCCCCACATCGGCCGAGCCGCTTACCCCTCGCGGATGGCCAGGAGAAGGGCGTCCAGGTGCGCGTCGAGGTAGGCGTCAGGATCGCGCGCGGGCACGGCCTTGCGATCCAGCTCGTAGGTGATCATCTTCAGGCCGAGCTCGACGCCGCCGTACGTGCCCAGCGAACCCGGCATGGTGGGCAGGTCATTGAGTGGCAGCGGGCTGAGCCGAGCCATCCGGCGTGCGAGCGCCCGGGACGGCTCGCCCCCGTCCGGATCTATGCAGTTCAGCGGCGAATGCACCGAGACGATGCACGAAGGACGGTACTGGGCGATGGCGGCCACCAGCGCGCGCGACTCCGGCTCGCAGAGCGGCGACTCGCCGTGCCGCCTGCTTGACCGGAAGTTCCCCGTCCTGAAGTTGCGGTTAACGTCCACGCCGTTGGCGTTCCAGCGGGTGCCTGCGGCCAGCCCGTCCGGATTGGCTCGGGGGATCAGGATCACCTGTCTGCCGGCGCAGTCTTCCGGATGGCTCGCCAGGTGGCGGGCCAGGCGCGCGACCAGGTCGGCGCTGGCCGGTTCGCTGCCGTGGATGCCGCCCAGTATCAGCACGCACCCGGCCGACCCGCCGAAGGCAAGCGCCTCGATGGGCCGCCCCTGCACGGACCGGCCAAGCTCGGCTCTGCGCGGGGGCAACGAAGTCGCCCGACGCGCGGCCTCGCGCGGTCCGGGGAGCGGGCGCGGTGGCGCCGGCGGGGCCGTTGTGCCGCCCGTGGGGCTGGCGGCCTGCTCCACCGGCCCCGTCGCGCAGCCCGAAAACAACGTCGCCGCCAGGAGCATCGGCGCGGCCAATAGACCCAAGCGCAGGAGCGTTCTCATCGCACCGCCAGGAAACCAGGAATCGGGTGGCCGGGCCACTTTACCGCGCCGGCCGTACGGCAATCAAACGACCCGGCCGAAGGCCGACTTGAGACTTGCAGGCGCGGCCGCCACGCGGTAACCTTGTGCCCCCCCGATCAACGACAAGGAGAGAGCCAGATGGAGCGGCCGTCGGATTACTACCCCACCTCAGAGGAAGTGGACGCCTGGTGCGACGGAATCCTGCGACGGGCGCGCGACCTTCGGGTCAAGGTGGACACGTCGATCGCACCGGTCTACGACTTCCGGCTCGGCGTGCGACACACCGGCGGCGTGTACCTTAACTGCATCACGGAGGAGCTCGGGGAGTTCTACTGCTTCTGGCAGCCCTGCCCCTCGGGCCACGGACCGGTGCTCGTGCACGTTCCCGGCTACGGGGCGGAGATGAGCGCCCATCCCGAGCTCGTTGCCGACGGCTACAACGTGCTCCACATCAGCCCCCTGGGATACGCAACGCCCCACGGTCCCGACGAGGCCAAGAAGGAGGGCGACTCCTGGCCGGTGCTGCCCGAGACCGTGCGCTCGCGGGGCGAGAAGGGCTACGTCGACTGGCTCACGCAGGCGGCCGCGATGACGCTCTGGTCTTGGGAGCAGGACGGCGTGGACGCGGGACGTTACGCCTTCTTCGGCACCAGCCAGGGAGGGGGTACGGCGCTCCTTCTGGCCAGCATCTTCCGCGACGAGGGAGTCCGGGCAGTGGCCGCCGACGTGCCGTTCCTGGTGGACTTCCTGCTGGCCGCCGAGGGGGAGTTCCCCGGAGCCTACGGACTGGTGCTGGACCCCCTGCGGAAGATCGCCGAACGCCATCCGGAGGAGGCCGCAGCGGCCTGGAAGGCGATCGGCCTCATAGACGTGATGAGCCACGCGCACCGGCTTGCGATGCCGACGCTGCTGACGGCAGGGGAGTTGGACGAGGCGTGCCTGGCGGCCAACATCCGGTCGCTGTTCGAGAAGCTGCCCGACACGCGGAGCTACACGGAGCTTGCGGGACAGGGCCACGGCTATACGACGCCCTTCCTCCACCTGGCGCGGGCCTGGTTCCGCCTCTACGTCTGAACGACATGGAGCTTCAGCGTTGACATTGCTGATTATCAGCCTGAGGCAGCTTGGCGGATGCGCAGTGCAGGCTTTGCGCGCTGGCCATGGTGGCACCTCTGATCCGCTTTCGTAGGGGCACGGCGCGCCGTGCCCCTACCTCGGCAGTTCCGCGCATGAATCCGGTGTCGAAGCTCCACTAAATGACGGTCGGCTCTTCGCCGGGGGAAAGGCCGTCGGGGTCGTTGGCAAGCGCCCCGGCCGGGGCCGGCACGGGGAGCCCTTCCAGGATCGGGTCGTCCGTATCCCTCATCCAGCGCTCAAGCCGGCCGCGCATTTCAGCCAGCACGTCCGCCATGGCCGGATCGGCTGCGACGTTGCGGGCCTCGTTGGGATCGAAGAGCAGGTCGTAAAGCTCGTCCTGGGCCAGCGGGCGTTCGCGCCAGCCGTGGTCGAGCCACACGTCCTTGCTCGGGCTGTCGTCGCAGTTGGGCAGCACGGGCCGGCCCCGATCGTCGAACCGCCGGATGTACTTCCACCGCCCGGTCCGCACGCACCGCATCGGCTCGTAGGCCGCGTGATAGGTTACCTCGGAGAAGATCGCCTCGTTGATCTCCTCCGCCTCGCCGCGGATCAGCGGCATCATGGACTTGCCCTGGAGCCATCCCGGCCGCGCGACGTCCAGCAAGTCGCAAAGCGTCGGGAACACGTCGATATGCGAGACGAGCGCGTCGCAGACTCGGCCGCCCGCGAAGCCGCCCGGCCCCCGCATGATGAGCATCACGCCGACCCCGTGGTCGGTCAGGTTGCACTTCATGCCGGGGAACGCGATGCCGTGGTCCGTGGTGCATATCACGAGCGTGTCGTCGGCCAGGCCGGCAGCGTCGAGCGCGTCCAGCACGGCGCCCATGCCCTCGTCCAGGATGCGGGCGCTGGCCTGGTAGCAAGCCATGTCGTAGCGCGTCCGCGGAGTATCCGGTAAGGGAGCGGGCGGCCGGCAGAAGCGGGGATCCTCGCCCGGCCCTGGCTCGGGGTACTTGCGGTGCGTTTGAATGAACCCGACCGAGAGGAAGAACGGCCGGGCGGGAGGGCCTTGAAAGAAATCAGCCGCCGCTGAGGCGATCTTCTGCGTGTCCCAGCCGCCTTTGGAATCGATGATGCGGTCGTAGCCGATCGACTCCTTCTCGTCCCAGGGAGCCACGTGCTGCACGCCGATCAGCGTGGAGGTATAGCCGCCGGTCCGCAAAGTGTGGACTATGTGCTGCCCGTAATCCTTCAGGCGGAAGCCGCGGTGGGCCAGCCCGATCATGCCGCTGGAGTGGGCGCACTGGCCCGTGAGCAGCGCGGCGCGGCTGGGCGAGCAGGTCGGCCCGCCGCAGAAGCACTGCCGGAAGAGAACGCCCTGCTCGGCCAGGCGCTGGAGGTTCGGCGTCGGGACGGCGTGGCCGTACGGCTGGACGAAACGGCCCGTATCGTGGGAATGCAGGTAGAGGATGTTCGGCCGTGCAGGCATCACACTGTCTTCCCCCCGACGCTGAAGTTCACCACGGAGAACAGCAGAAACCTAACCACGACGGCACAACGATCACAACGTCAAAGCCGGTATTCCTCCGTTGTGCTCGTCGTGTCGTAGTGGTCAAGCTTGGTCGTCTCGTTCTCCGTGGCCTCCGTGCCTCCGTGGTGAGGGCCGTTGTCAGCGGACCAGGAGGACCGGGCAGGGGAGCTCGTCCACGATGAGCTGTTTCTCGTGCGCCATCAGGTCGCGTTTGGCCATCGTGGCGCGGAACGATCCCATGACCAGCAGGTCCGCGTCATGCTCCTTCTGCTCGCGCAGGATCACGCTGTGGCATGCCCCACGGAGCAAGCCCGTCCGGTTCTTGACCCCCGCCTGATCGGCCATCTGCGCGACGTAGTTGAGGCGCTTGCGGCACGACTGCTCCAACTCCTGCTCGTACTCCTTCATCTCCTCCTCGACGAAGATGCGGGAGGAGAGCAGTTGCCTGAGCGTGCTGGTGTCGACCACCGAGATGATGACGAGTGTGGCCTGCTCGTCGGCGGCGAGGTGAATGGCGTCCCTGGCCGCCCGCATGCCTTCGTCGCTGCCTTCGGCGAACAGGAGGATCGTGCTGTAGGTACGTTTGGGCATGCCTCAGCGCACTCCGGTGGACCGGTTCGGGGCTAGGTTGCGGACCGAAGCCGCTCTCCGTTCGGCGGCGGCCTGATGCTTGCGCTTCACTTTGCGCAGCACGATGAACTCCTCCCGCTGGCGCTCGGCGAGGGCCTCCTCGATGTACTTCAGCGCGTCCTTGTACTGCGGAATGTACTGCTTCTCCAGCGCGTTGACCCGGCGCTGGGTGCGCCGTATCTCGCGGGCCAGCCGGAAGACGGCATTCTCCACCTGTGCCAGCTCGGCCACCAGGCTCAGGGCCTCCAGGAATCTACGCAGCACCTGGTCCGTGTAACTGCGACCGTCGGTCAGGGCAAACTGGACGCCGAACGGCTCCGGCTCGCACTCGATCTCGGGCACCGGGACGCCCATCACGGAACGCGAGCGGTAAGTCAGGGAGTGATCCATCGTGATGCCGCAGCTCTGCCGGATCAGTCCGGTCAGCCCGGATCGGATGGCGGCCCTACGGAACGCTTCGTACGCTGCGTCCATGGTCCGGGCCATTTCGTCCTTGATGCGCTTGGCCGCCTCCACCTGGGTCATCAGTTCGGTGACCAGTATCTGCCTCTTCTGCTCCAGCAGGTCGTAACCCTCCTGCGTGCGTACGAGCGCCTTCTGGATCTCCAGGTAGTTCCTTCGGGTCGGCGCTATGTTCTCAAGGCGCATCTTGGCGAATCACTCCCCTTAACCGTGGTCTTCTTCCGCTGCCGGCGCGGCCCGATCGCGATCGTAGTGCCGATCGAGCAACTCGGGGCTCAGGCGCGAGAGCTCCCCGCGGGGCAGAATGCTGGCCACCTGCCAGGCGATGTCCAACGTCTGCTCGATGGAGCGGTTCTCGTCCTCCGCCTGATTGACGTACTGCAGCTCGAAAGCGTCGCCGAACTCAAGCACCTCCTTGTCCATCGGCGACAGTTCCTCCTCGCCGATGACCGAAGCCAGGCCGCGCACCGACTCCACGCGGCTGTAGGCGGCGTAGAGCTGGTTCGAGATGGCCATGTGGTCCTCACGCGTCGACCCCTCGCCGACGCCGTCCTTCATCAGGCGCGACAGGCTGAGCAGGGCCGCGACCGGCGGGTAGACGCCCTGCCGGAAAAGGGACCGGTCGAAAACGATCTGCCCCTCCGTAATGTACCCGGTCAAATCCGGCACGGGATGGGACACGTCGTCGGCCGGCATCGTCAGTATCGGCATCTGCGTAATCGACCCTTCGGAGCCCTTGACGCGGCCGGCGCGTTCGTAGATGGCCGCCAGATCGCTGTAGAGGTGGCCGGGGTAGCCCTTGCGCGCCGGTATCTCGTCCCGCGCACTGCTGATCTCCCTGAGCGCGTCGCAGTAGTTAGTCATGTCGGTCATGATGACCAGCACGTGCATGTCTCTGTCGAAGGCCAGGTATTCCGCCAGGGTCAGGGCAGTGCGAGGGGTCTGGACGCGCTCGACGCTCGGGGCGTCCGCCGGGCTCAGGAACAGCGCCACCCGGCTCAGCACGCCGGCGTCCTCAAAGCTGTGGCGGAAATAGTCAGCCTCGTCGTTCTTTATGCCCATGCCGGCCAGGATGATGGCGAAGGACGTCTCCTGTCCCGGTAGCGTGGCCTGGCGCACGATCTGGGCCGCCAGCCGGTGATGGGGCATACCGCTGCCACTGAAGACGGGCAGCTTCTGCCCCCGTACCAGGCTATTCGAGCCGTCGACGACGCTGATGCCGGTCTGGATGAAGTCGGTCGGGTAAGCCCGCGAGGACGGGTTGATGGGAACGCCGGCGACGTCCCTTTCCTCTCCGCCCAGGGGGGAGGAACCTCCGTCGATGGGCCTGCCCAGGCCGTCGAAGGCCCGGCCCAGCATGTCCTCGCTGACGCGCACGTTCAAGGGCCGGCCAAGGAAACGTATCCGTGTGCCCGTGTTCGACAGCCCTGCCGCGCCGCCCAACACCTGCACCACCGCCGTGTCCCCGTCGATCTCCAGCACGGTGCCCAGCCGGCCCTCGGCGTCCTCGCCGATCACTTCTACGGTCTCATCGTATCCGACCCCATGAATGCCGGACACGAAGACGAGGGGGTCCACCACTCGGTCGACGCCCACGTACTGAACCGGGCTGTCGTGTATCATGACTGCTGCTTCTCCAACTCGGCGAACTGGCCGTCCAACTCGCTCAGGAGCGACTGCAGGGCCTGTTGATCTTCGTTCTTGATGGTAGACCTCGCCCTGAGCAGGTCCTGCACGACGCCCAACTCGCGGATCCGCGCAACGGGGGTTCCCTGGTCGACCAGCCGCTCCGCCCGACGGTAGAACTGGCGGAATGCCTGCAGCAGCATGGCCTGCTTATGCGGCTCGCAGTAGGTGTCGATCTCTTCCGTGGCGTTCTGCTGAAGGAACCCCGTCTTGAACATGTCGGCGGCCAGCAACACAAGCCGCTGGGACTCGGGCAAAACGTCCGGCCCCACGAGCCGCACAATCTGCTGCAGCTTATCTTCCTCCACGAGCAGGTTCATCATCTCCTCGCGCAGCGACTGCCACTCGGGGATGAACTGATCCCACCATCTGGCCACGTCGTCCAGGTAGCCGCTGTAGCTGTCCAGCCAGCTAACGGCCGGGTAGTGGCGGGAGTGCGCCAGTTCGGGGTCCAGGGCCCAGAAGCAACGGGTAAAGCGCGTGGTGTGCTGGGTGACGGGCTCGCTGAAATCTCCGCCCGGTGGGCTGACCGCGCCCACGACGGTGACGCTGCCATCCTGGCCCGAGAGGGTCTCCACGGCGCCGGCCCGCTCGTAGAACTCCGCCAGGCGCGCCGCCAGGTAGGCGGGGAAGCCCTCTTCGGCCGGCATCTCCTCCAGACGGCTGCTGGCCTCCCGAAGCGCCTCGGCCCAACGACTGGTCGAGTCGGCCATCAGCGCCACGGCGTAGCCCATGTCGCGGTAGTACTCGGCGATGGTGATGCCGGTGTAGATGGAGATCTCCCGGGCCGCCACCGGCATGTTCGACGTGTTGGCGATCAGGACGGTCCGCTCCATCAAGGAGCGGCCCGTCCGGGGGTCCTCCAGTTCGGGGAAGGTCCGCAGGATGTCCGTCATCTCGTTGCCGCGCTCGCCGCACCCGACGTAGACCACGATGTCGGCATCGCTCCACTTGGCCAACTGATGCTGAAGTATGGTCTTGCCCGTGCCGAAGTCCCCGGGGACGGCGGCCGTGCCCCCCCGCGCAACCGGGAAGAAAGTGTCGATCACCCGTTGCCCGGTCACCAGCACCTGCGATGCCGTCCTGCGCGCGCGGAACGGCCGCGGACGGCGCACCGGCCACGTTTGGGTCATGGTCAGCTCGACCCGCGCCCGCCCGTCCTCCACTACGCACAGGACGTCCGCTATCGAGTACTCGCCCTCGGGCTTCACGTCCGTCACCTTCCCTGCAACGCCGGGCGGTGCCAGCAGGCGGTGCTCGATGGTGGGGCCTTCCTGGACGGACCCGAAGGGCTGCCCGGCGGCGAGCTGTTGGCCTGCCTGGACGGCCGGTTTGAAGGGCCATTTGCGTTCGGCGTCCAGTGAGTCCGCCCTCACGCCGGGCTGGAGGAACGCGCCCTCACGCTCGGCCAGCACACTGAGAGGTCGCTGCGTTCCATCGAAGATGCCGCCCAGCAGCCCGGGCGCCAGCACGACTGAGAGCGGCCTGCCGGTGCGCTCCACCGGCTCCCCCGGCTTGAGCCCGGCTGTCTGTTCGTAGACCTGGATGGTCGCCACGTCCCCGGTCAGCTTGATTACCTCGCCGATCAGTCCGGCCGGCCCCACCCGGACCACCTCGTAGGCCTGGGCGCTCGCCAGGCCCGTGGCCTCGACGATGGGCCCGCTGACGCGCTTGATGGCGCCTGTTTGTGTTGAATGGTCGGTCATTGTTCCGTCGCCCGCACTGCCGCAAGGAGCGAGGCGATGCGGCCCCGCATCTGATCCCACAGCCGATGGAACCGCGCCGCGAACGTCTGGTCGGCCAGCTCGTGGCCCCCGGCGCCCGTCACCAGAAGCCCGCCGTCGGCCTCGGAGTTCTCCTCGCCCAGCCTCACTCGCACCTCCCGCCCGCACTGCTGTTTGACCAGCGCTTCGACCTCGCCGGGAAGCTCGTCTCCCCAGCGCTCGCGATCTTGCGGCCGGAGCGTCAACTCGAAGTCCTTCCCCGCCATGTCAAGGATGGCCAGGAGGGCCAGTCTCTTCAGGCAATCGTGGTACTCGTCGGTTCGCGCAAGGTGCGCCAGCCGGTCCTCGGCCTCCGACCGGACGCGCCGCAGCATGCCGTCGCGGGCCTGCTGCTGAAGGGCGCCCAGTTCCTGTTGAATGCGCCCCTGCATGACCTCCGCCTCATGCGATGCGCGTTGACGCGCGTCCGCCAGGATGCGGTCCCGTTCGGCCGCGGCCTGCTTCTCCGCATCGTTCTTTACCTTGGCGGCGTCGCGCTCGGCCCGCTGTCCGATCCGATCGGCGCGTCTGCGCGCATCGGCCAGGATCTCGTCGCTCAGCGCCTGTTCTTGCTCGGCCATGACCTATGCCGTTCCTCAGATCTTGATGCCGACGGCCTCGCGAATCATCCCTAGCAGCGAAGGGCTCGTCTCGCTCGACCCCTCCGGTCCCGGAATCTCCACAATGACGGGCAACGCCGCCTTGAAGCGGATGGCGTTCACCCTCTCCCTGACCGTATCGGCCACCTGTTCCGTGGTGATGAGGATGAGCTCCGCTTCCGATTCCGCCAGTCGGTCGAACTCCCGGGCGGCCTCGGCCTCGGTGTTGACGATGACGCCGGGGATTCCAGCGTAACGGAACCCCAGCACCGTGTCCTCATCGGCGACGACGTAGAAGTCCATCGTCCCTCTCCGGGTCCGGAAGCAAGAGAAGGGGCCAGAACGCGAGCGCCCGCGCCCTCCTCTGCCACAGCCCGCTTAGAGCTTCAGATACAGCAGCACCGCCACCAGCAGCCCGTAGATGGCAATCCCTTCCGCCAGGGCCACGAAGAGCAGGCTGCGCGTCAGCAGCTCGGGTTTCTCGCTGGCGGCCCCGAGCGCCGCCGCGCCGACCTTGCCCACCGCATAGCCGGCCGCCAGGCACGGAATCGCGATGGCCACGGCTATGGCTATGGACAGGTCCCAACGGGTCGACGCCGACTGCCTCTCGGCGACGGGCCCGGCGGCGGCAGGTACCGTCCCCGCACCGTTGTCAGCGGAAGCCGTCGTGACGCCGATCGCCGACGTGACGCAGAAGGCGGCCAGGATGAACGTCACCATCAACACCTGCCCGACGTATCGTTTCTTGATGACTTTGCCAACCATGTGGCCTCCCGATGTTCGGGGAACGGACCTGTTCGCCCTGCAGACCTCATTCAAGTCGGAACGGTTCGTAGCGGACGCCTTCACCGCGGAAGAACTTCGTGAAGAACTCGTAGTACTCCAGGCGCAGTATCTGGATGGTGACGATGAGGCCCTCCAGGCCGATGATGACGGCGGTGCCGAGCAGGAAGATCGCCGCCGACCAGACGGGGCCCCCGGGCAGATCATTCACCAGGCGTTCCAGCACGAATATTGTAAAGCAGAGCGCAGCGTGGCTCAAAGCAAAAGCCGCCACGCGCAGGAACGAGAACGTGTTGGCCAGGTAGACCATGACGGCCTCCATGGCCTCGATCAGTCCCTGGAAGAGGCCCATCAGGGGACCCTCGCGCCAGAGGGCCTTCCGGTGGGTCAGGAGCGCGTATATGGGCTCATGGAACACCAGGATCACAAGCGGCAGCACAATGGCCAGGACGGCAATCCACACATCGGCGGCCCCGGCTCCCGCCACGATGAGTTTGATCCCCAGGGCGAGAGCGCCCCAGTAAAGGATGATGCCGACCAGGCCGAACCGACTCAGCAGGCCGCCCTCGTAGTCCCTGTTGCGCAGCCTGTTGACGACGTTCAGCACCGCTCCCAGGCTGATCAGCACCATGCCGAGCACGACGGCCAGGACCAGGTAGCGCACCACGTGTTCGGCCGATCCGGCCCCTTCGCCCTCGAACCTTATGGGCTCAAAACCAAGCGTCAAGGGGAAACCAATGTCCCGCAGCGACTTGCCGAACAGCGAGCCCTGAAAGAACGTGCCGAACAGCATGCTGGCCACTCCGGCCGCGGCGATGACAAACCCGACGTCCCGCACGCCCGCGCCCTTAGCGAACCGGCGGGTCAGCAGGCCGATGGCCAGCAGGCAGAGGCCGTGTCCCAGGTCGCCGAATATGATGCCGAACATCAGCAGGAACGTCACCGCGAATAGCACCGTCGGCTCGATCTCCGTGTAGCACGCCACTCCGTACCCGTGCACCAGCCTCTGGAACGGGGCCAGGATCGGAGAATGGCTCACGTGGCTCGGCACACGCCCCTGCTCGATCTCGTCCCTGTTCGGCTCCCTCACCTCAACGACGGCCTGGCCCCCGGTCACGTCCATGACGGTCCGGCGCAGGGCGTCCGCCTGCGCAGCGGGGACCCAGCCCGACACAACGGCCGCGGCCCACGTTGCGCCGAAGTTCTGCTCCGCCTCCAGCAATCTGCGCTGGACCTCCAGAGAGCGGGCGGCCTGCGTCAGCTCCGTGGCGTGGCCGCGCCCGAACTCCCGCAACATGCCGCGCAGCTCAACCGCCCTGGCCTGCAGCGCGTTGCGCCGCTCCTCCGCCTCCCCATACACGGCGGCCGGCGTCTTCTCCCTATACGCCGGGATCTTCTTCTCCTCGAAGGCATGCTCGTCCAGAACGGTCTCGGCCGCATAGCGACTGCGCCGGCTGCTGACCACCATCATCTCGGCAGACTCCGAGGCTCCCTCCCATTCCTCCGAGAGGGGAATCAGGAGCACGCCGTCCGGCATCGCCTCCCGCATCCTGCCGAGCCGGGATCGACTGACGGCCCCGACCTTCAGGTCCAGCAGAGCCGATTCGGCCAAGCCGCTCAGCGGCGATTTGACTTCCCGATACGGGGCCAGCTCTCGCAGGATCTCCTCGGTGTCGGCCAGCGCCTCCTCCTGCGCGGCCAGCTCCTTCGACCAGGCGGACGCCTGCGACTCCAGCAAGCCCACCAGGCTCTCTATCTGGTCCAGCGAGAGACCGGCGTCAGCGGCAGGGCGCTCCTCCGGCACCACGCGCACCAGGTCCATCAGGCGATCCAGCCGCCCGCGCAGCGACCGGCACCGTTCGATCTGGTCCCCAAGCTCCTCGGGATGGAGCTCCGCCCCGGCGTCTTCCAGGCTGCTGCGCAGGTGGATCACGCCCAGCCGCCCGAGCGCTTTCGCTACGGGCTCCATGTGGCGCGCCAGGACGACGATTCGCGCCTTAAGCATGGCCTCCGGGCTCAGCATGATCCTCCGCTGCTCCTACTCGCCGTTACCCGTCAATCGCTAGTCGTTAATCGTTATTCGTTCTTCGTTGCCGTCCACTGGAAACTGGCAACTGGCAACTGCCGTTACCCGCTTCTCGCTTCACAGATGCAGCCTCTCGGCGATCTCCGCCGCCGGCCGGCCCACGCGCAACATCTGCGCCAGCGCCAGCAGGTGGCGCAACTCCTCGCGCACAAGATAGAAGTAACTGACCACCACGGCCGGCCCCGCGGGACGCGCGTAGTACTGCCGGTTCGCCAGCCGTATCACTTCGTGCCAGAGCACGTCTTCCAGGTCCCCGAACTCCCGCACCTGCTCGGCCGGGCGATGCCGATCGACTGCCTCTGCGAGGCCCGGCACACGCTGCACGGCGAACTCCAGCTCGGGCTGCCCGTAGACCTCCCGCAACGTGCCGAGGCCCAGCCCGCGCCCGCCAGCGGGCAACACCGTGCTGAACTCCTCCCAGGGAAGCCCGTAGACGCCGGCCGCTCGCAGCGCGGACAGCAGCCTCATGGCGTCCCGTTCGGCCAGGATCGGAGCCGAGCACTGCGACTGCTCGATGGCCGAAAGCTGCGCCACGGCCTCCTGAACCGCCTGCCAGTAGCCGCAGTCGAAGGCCATCTCCAGGAACGCCCTCCGCCCGCTCTCGCGGTAGAGCGGCAGCGCGGTCTCTGCACACGCACGCACCGCTGCCAGCGGAACGCGCGCCAGGAACTCCTCCACGTCTGCGCTGGCCAGGAGCTCCTCGACGGGCAGCGCCATCCCGGGCGGCAGGTCTATCAGGTAGTCGGCGGGGGCTGCAGCTTCATCCTTCCGCGCAAAGAGGCGCAGCAGGACCTTCAGGTTCTCCACAATGTAGCGGTCAAGCAACGCGCGGTAGAGGACGCCAAAGGATCCTCGCAGATACAGCAGGACCCAGGCCAGCTCCCGCACGCAGGAGCCCAGCATGCGCCTCTCCAGCTCGAACACGTCGCGGATGTCCTGGCGGGGGTAGAGGTGCCATGCCAGCTCTTGAAGGCTGGGCAGCTCGGCGAGTTCGCGCAGGCGGGCCCCCTCGTACAGAAAGCTCCGGCGCCCTCGCAGCTTCGCATTCAGGAAGTCGAAGGACACCTCCGAGAGGCCCTGCACGCGGACGCTTTCCGGGGTGATGGCCTTCATGGGACCTACCAAGGCCGGCGGCAGAGAGGACGGCCAAGCGCGCAGCGTCCTCAAGACCTCTCCGACGGAACTAGCCCCAGAGCCTACAGAGGCAGGCGGGAAGCGACCGACTCGCATACGACACAGATCAGCTTCGCTATCTCGTCACGCTTTGCGTGCTCCGCGCTCTGGGCGGTCAACGCAGTTCCGTCAGGAATTCTCAGTCTTCCCCCTGTTCGCCGTACGCGATAAAGTTGGCGACGAAGTCAGATGCCTCTTTCAGCTTCTCCGGGCTAACGCTGTCGGCGGAGCGGAGGTTGCCGCTCTCCTCCTTGATGCGCTGGCCCTTGCGTTCCTCGATGGCATCGGCCTCACGCTGGAAAAGCTCGTCTGCGTCGCGGCGGGCCTTCTCGCGGGAGTCGGCGATAATGCGGCGGCCCTCCTCGCGGGCCTGGCTGACGGTCTCGTCGGCCTTCTGCTCGGCCTCGGCAATGATGCGGCGGGCCTGCTTCTCGACTTCCAGCAGCCTTTCGATGACGTCGCTCACTGCTCCACCATCGCCTTCTGGAAGACCTGGACCAGTACCTCGGCGCCCTGTGCGGCCACCATGTCCTCATAGACGCCGGGCACCTGCATCAGGTTGCCGATGTCGGCCAGGACTTCAACGTTCGGGCCGGGGTTATTCGACTCGGCCAGCACCAGGAAGACCAGGTAGACCAGCTCGCCGTCGGCGGCGTCGAACTCGATGCCGTCCGGGCTGACGCCGACGGCCAGCACGACGCCTTCCAGGTCCGGGTGCTTGGCGTGCGGGATGGCCACGCCGCCGCCGATGCCTGTGCTGCCCTTCTCTTCGCGCTCGTACAGGGCCTGGAGCACGTCGCCGCGCTCATTGACCTTCCCGGCCCTTACGAGGACTTCGACCAGCTCGGCGATGGCCTCCTCTTTGTCGAAGGCTTCGAGGGGGACCTTCACCGTGTTTTTCTTGATGAGGGACGACAGGTCCATTTGGGTGTGCCCGCCAGGAAAGCAGGATGGGAAGTGTCGGATACGTATTCCGGGGAGTATACGTCCAGGGGCGTCCGAAAGTCAAATGCCGCACGGGCTCCGAAGGGCCCCATGGCGACAAGGGGCGCCTGAGCCCGTTCGGCCCGAGCGCCCGGGAGCACCGGATGTAGATCGCGGCTTGGCGCACCACCACTGCGGTAGCCGCCGCCGCAGCTGGCGCCGCCGCAGACGACGTGAAGCAGCTCACGCCGTCCGCAGTAACTTGACCCGTCGGCCGAGGGATGGACAAAGCTGTCCTAAGAAGACAATAGGATGGGACCTTTCTATCCATGCGAGAGCAGAAGAGTCCGTCACCGGAGAAGGTCGAGAGAGGCAGAGCAGTGTTCCGCGCCCACGGGGGGCATAATGCGCACTGGACGAGCCATAGTCGAAGGCATCCATCCACGCGCCCTGCATGCGACGCGGGACACGAGCCTGCTTGACGCGGAGCAGGGCAGGAGCTATCATCGCAGCCCGTGGCCCACGGGTCGCTCTCGTGGACTCCCGGCCAGTGGAAGGGGATTCTGCCTGCCGAGTCGTTCCGCTAGGCCAATGCGCGATGCCTTGAACAGATGGACTGAGCTCTGGGATGATGTCCAGGCCCTGGAACTGCCCAGCAGGCGCATGTACAGCCCCATGGCAGAGGACAACATCCATCGGTATCCTGCCAAGATGTTTCCCCCGCTCGCCCAGGTGTTTCTCAACCACGCGGTCGCAGCAGTTGGCAAACGACCTCGCCAACTGCTCTTCTTTGACCCATGTTGCGGGTCAGGCACTACGATCCTATTCGCGAAACTGCTAGGCATGCGCGTCGCTGGTAGCGACCTGCTGAAGATGGCGACCGTCGTTACTGAGGCGAAGACCAATGTTCTGTCGGAGAGCGCCTTGGTGCAGTTGGGGGAGGCTAGCCAGTTGAGTGCGTCCGAACTGGAGATGCCGACTGAGCTTGACTCCTGGCAGTACAGGGAGCTTTGGTTCGACGACGCGGTGTACCGGACGTTGATGTCGCTCCGACACTGGGTCAGCCAAGTGGCTGGCCGTGACTTCTTCCCGCACGCGGTTACCGCCTTGGGGCAGGTGGTGTGGGACGTCTCGGCTGCCGATCCAGACGTCATCGTGCCAACGCGCTCCAGACACTCCCCCGGGCCTCCTAAGCTATGCGCGGAAGAAGTGATAGAGGCATTCAGAAAGCGAGCCGCACGCATCGTCCGCGCACAGGAAGCGCTCCGACGAAGGGGATTGTCACGTCGACGCACTTCAGTTTCCCTCGGAGACATGAAAGACGCATCTACTTGGCCCGTACGCAAATTCGATGTTGTCCTGTGCTCGCCGCCGTATGGAGATGGGATAGACTACCGGCGAGCAGTTTCACTACAGCATCGCTTCTTCGGCTTTCAGGACGAATTCGTCGAGCGGAAGCTCACGGAACGCATGATTGGGCGGCGGAGCTACCTATCATGCACACCGCTTCGGCGGCTTGTACCCGAAGCCGAGATGAAACGCCGGTGGCTCAGGACGCTGGACCGATCGGGAAGCCGCCGGGCCAAGAGCCTAGCGACTTACCTCCAGGACATGAGGCAGAGCCTCCGCTCACTCGGGAAAGGGGTATCTAATGACGGATTGATCGGCATGGTGCTGGGAGAGCCTGAAATGGCGGGCGTTCGTGTACCGCTCGCTAAGCTCGTCAGTTACATAGCCCTGGGCGAGGGCCTCGTGCTTACCTGTCCCCCAGGGCGAGACCGGATACGCAAGCGCTCCCAGACACCGGTAAGGAGGAGCTCTAAAGGGCCGATATCGAGGGAGTATTTGCTGCAGTTCAAACGGGCCGAGCCACGTCGATGTGCAGAAGGGCAGTAGAATGCCTACCACTGCGTTCCTGAGCCAGGTAAGGGCGGACAGGGCGCCCGCCGTCACTCTCCGCGGCTTTGAGGAGGAGTTCTGGCAGGAGCTGCGGTCCCTCAGGCTCAGTGCCTTGCCTTGGCGAGTGCTGTGCACTGGACCATGCCCGAACTCACGAAGGGTCTTCTTCCAGCTGACATCAGAGCCCGAAGTGGCCGGGCGGGACTGCCACATCGACATGCTGCTCGGAGAGCGACTGCGCTGCACACGCCGCGAGGCAGGCAGGTACTTTGACGAATGGATCAACGCGGCGAACGCGGCGACAAACAGGTGGCTCCGAAACAACGGCGGTCTGTCTTTCGACGAAGGCTGTGCTCAGGAAGTGCGGGAGTTCTATGGCAGCCGGTTGTCTGAGCTTGAGGAGCTTCTGAGGGCATTGGGGATAGGCAAGGCGAGTGCTGTGATGGCAGTGCAGGAGCCCCTTGACGTGAGCGAGTTGCCTTTCGACCCGCCCATGCCTGATGGCATATGGACTGACCTCCCTGCTCGTTATCCTTGTGGAGTTTTCGAGGCGAAGCTCACACCTCCCCCGGATCCGTGCGATTTCTACCTGTTGGCAGCCTATGCTGTGCTGTTGGAACGGAATGAACGGCGGGCGTGCGACTACGGCGTCTTCCTAGTCGTGAAACCGGATCTTGATGAGCTCCATTGCGTCGACCGTTTCCTGGGGGATGGAGCACGCGACGGAGTGCGCCAGAACATCCAGCATCTCGGCGGCCTCGTTGCGCTAGCACGGCTCCAGGGACGAGTTGTGATCGATCCGAACGGCAAGCTTGACCCGACGGAGCTCGTCCGTCCGCCATTGCCTGAAGAGGCGCGCACATGCCCAAGGTGCTGGTATCGGCGGGTGTGTCGTGAACAGGGCTGAATACATAGACTATCTGCGGCGAATACCGCATCTGAAACTGCCGCCGCACTATCTGTGCGAGGTGCTAGAGGCCATTTCGCGCGGACAGCCATCCAGGACCCGAGTCCAGAGCGAGGTCATGGAGCTTTTCCCAGAGAAGGAGATAAAGAGCGTCTTCCGGGGAATGGTACAGCCGGCAACGGTCCGTCTGGGCTTCGCTCGAAGCCAACCGGACTGCTTTTGTCTAGCTCCAAACGGGAAGCTGGTCGTCTCCTTCGAGAAGGAGCACAATGTGCCGATACGGGTGTGTATCGCCGACTATGCTACTCTTGAACTTGGCCTCTTTGCGCAAGCGTTTTCGGTGCTCGATGCAGCACTGCGCAAAGACGATCCGAGCTCCTATGAACGAAGCAAGCGCTTTGGGCAGTATCTTGAGAGCTTCTGCGTAAGTTTGCCCGCGGCACCCCGTTCGCCCGTGGCTGAACAGATCCGCTTCCTTTACGGCGACGGCGGACACGCCTTATTCGCCCATCCTGACAGGAGGAAAGACCTCATTGCTGAAGCACTTCCCGCAAACAAGTTGGTGCAAATGGACGATGCTCGATGGCGCATATTGGAGCATCTGAAGAGCTGCTCCGTCTTGGCAAGCAGCTACTTCGTGGATGCCGTCTTGTGGGAAGAGGCCCGCAGTGGCGATTCGCGCGTTGAGCTGTGGGAAGGCGCGGTGCCCGCTCCAACCCGTTTGAACCGCCGCGGACGATCCTTTGAGGGCCTCATACAGAGGTGATGCGTAATGGCCAAAGCTAGGCGCAGGACCGTGGCCTCGTTGCTTCCCAAGCCCCCGCTCCAGCTTGGCGGACGCTTGGCGTTGGAGACAGGGAAAAGGCTCTTCGTCAAGATGCCCTATCACGATAACCTACTGCGAACAGTAGAAGTGCGCGGAAGGAACCCCGTGTCTATATGGTTCTTGGCAGGCCAAGTAGGCGCTGGAAAGACCTGGACCTTGTCATGGTTGGGAAGGGAGGTGCGCGGGTGGCAAGAGGTGAAGCACGGCGACGAGAAGTGGGAAGTGGCGCTTGTGCCGGGCCTTAGCATGGGGGCCGGACCGCGGACCTTGGTTGAGGCGGTCTTCTCCGGTTGCGAGCACCTGCGAGAACACTTGGCAGAGGAACAGGAGCCGTTCCACTTGTCGAGCCGCGGCTCCGACTCGCGGACTCTCGTCAAGGAAGCTATTGGGAACGAAGAGGTATGGGCAGTGCTTACGGGCAACAGGGGGCGCTTCCCTTCAGTACGGGGAGTAGGCAGCCCTCCGAAGTGGACGAGGACGGAGAATCAAGTGGACCTGCTCGCCCAGTGGTTTGCGCTGCTGCGTGGACAGGGCATCCGCTATCTCCTAGTGCTGATAGACGAGTTTGAGATGGTGATAACTGCCCTCCCGCCCCGGCAGTTGAGGGAACTCTCGAACGCCCTGCGGCGGATATACGACATTCTCGAGGATGGCCGAGCGACTCCGAACGTGCAGTTTGTCCTCGCTGCGACTACGGACGTGGTTACGCAGCTGTACTCTACAGAACGCGGCGCAACTGCCTCGCAGGGATGGATCAGCGCTCTCAGGCAGCGGATGGACGAGCCATTCTATGTAGAATTGCTCACAAAGGATCAGGCGTTGAGGATCGCTGAGGAAGCGATAGGTCAAGCGAGGGCAGAGGAAGTCGGTATGCGCTTCATCCCCTACCAAGAGGAGGCGGTTGAGTATGCCTACGAGGTGTCGGCAGGAGTGCCCAGGAGATTCGCAGGCATGCTAAGGCAAATGTACGAAGACGCACTTCTGGAAGGGGCCACAGAGATCGGTGTACAGCATGCTGAACAGGCGGCGGACAAGCTGGGTTACTCAATTAAAGAGTAAAGGCGCGGGGGGTTGAAGGGCTTCCAAAAGCCGTGGGAAAGCAACATGGATGGGGCCTGAATCCGCCCGAACGCGCCGTACCACAGGGGGCTACCGTGCAACAGGGTCCGGCACATTTGGCACGGGGAGCCGGAGGCGAAGTACTACGGATGGGGGCTGACGGCCGACGGAACATGTGCACGCCCCCCCCAAATGCAGTTGCACCTCGCGCCTCGACCGGGCATATATAGGCTTGTCCCATAGGCCACCAACCACCCCCGTCAAGGAGGCGCACGATGAAGTGCACGCCCATCGGCATCGCCATGCTCAACGACGAACGCGAGCACGTCTGGCGCGAGAATAACCCCGAAAACATGCGCGTCGTCGAGCAGTGGGCCGACGTCATCCGAACGAAGCTCAAGAACGTCGACGGCTCGGCACCCGAGATCGTCGTCGCCAGCCAGATCGTCACCGGCACCCGCGTCGCTCAGCAGGTCGGCGAGGAGCTGCGCCGCGCCGGCTGCCGCTCCCTCGTCATGTGCTACAACGTCTGGAACTTCCCCTTCCTGGCCTGGCCGCTCGTCAACACCATCGGCCGCGACGTGCCGATCCTGAGCCTGTCGAACAACAACGGCAAGTTCCCCGGCAACGTCGGCCTGCTGGCCACCGACGGCGCCCTGCGCCAGGCCGGCGTGCGCACCCACCGCATCGTCGGCGACATGGGCTCGGACGAGGTCCAGACCCAGGTGGCCGACTGGCTCCGCGCCGCCCAGGCCGTCACCACCATCCGCAACGAGGTCTTCGGCCTCTACGGCGGCCACTCGATGGGCATGGAGACCGGATACTGGCACCTGACCACGATGCTGAAGTGCCTGGGCGTCACCGCGCGCCAGATCGACCAGCTCTGGCTCGTCAAGGTCATGGAGAACGAGGTGGACGAGGCCGAGGTCGAGAAGGGCCTCGCCTGGCTGGAGGGCATGCTGGGCGACCGCATCAAGTACGACGGCAAGATGCTGACGCCCGAGACGCTGAAGACGCAGCTCCGCCTCTACTGCGCCCTGAACCTGGTCAACCAGGACAAGGGGTTCGACTTCTGCGGCCTCAAAGGCCAGCGCGAGCTGACCGAGCACGTCTGCCTGGGCGATGTGCCTGAGATGCTGATGAACGATCCCTACGACTGGAACGGGGCGAAGGAGTCCGTCGTCTGCTCGACCGAGGCCGACTCGGACGCGGCCGTCACGATGCAGCTCATGAAGTACGTCACCGGCGGGCTGCCCACGCTGTTCATGGACGTGCGCCTGTACCACCCGGATCGCGACATGTGGGACTGGTGCAACAGCGGCAACCACGCGAGCTGGTACGCCGCGCAGAGCTTCAAGGCGGAGGAGAACTTCGAGAAGATCACGCTGCACCCGGCGCTGGAGTTCTACTTCAAGGCGGGCGGCGCGTCGGTCGAGTTCGACGCCGCACCCGGGCAGATGACGTTCGCCCGGATCGGGCTCTGGGATGAGAAGCCCTACATGGTCATCGTGCGGGGCGAGTCGCTGGACCTGCCGCGCGAGGAGACGCGCAAGCTGGCCGCCGAGACCGACCCGACCTGGCCGCACGTGTGGGCGAAGCTGGAGTGCTCGTTCGACGAGTTCCTGGGCGTCTTCCCGTGCAACCACGTGCAGGGCGTGCCGGGCGACCGGGTGGGTGCGCTGGTGACGGCGTGCGAGATCGCCGGCATCGAACCCATCGTGCTGGGCGAAGCGTCCGCCGAACGCCCCGCGCCCGTCTGGAAGCGCATGAGCTGAGGCGGCGCTTCGGTGCCGGCGCGGCGCAAGTGGCGCGCCCAACGCCGGTTGTGGCCGGCCAGGCGCCTGTGCTATATTCATCCGCGTCAGGGGCGACGCCGTCCGTGCTGCTTCGGCACAACGCCCGCGCCCGCGCCCGCGCCAACATAGGACCCCGGCACACCCATGGCCGTCTTCGACAGAGTGCTGGTCGTAGCCAATCCGACCAGCGGCAGCCGCAGGGCAGGTCACGCGTTCGATGAGGTGGTCGACGCGTTCCGCGGGGCCGGCTGCAAGGTGGACCGGCTGCTTACGGAACGCCCGAACCACGGCCGCGACGTGGCCGGTGACTACGGGCACGACGGCGCCCTGATCGTCGCGTTCGGCGGGGACGGGACGTTCAACGAGATACTGAACGGGGCCGACCTGGAGCGCTCGGTGCTGACGGTCATCCCCGCCGGCACGGGCAACGTGCTGGCCAAGGAGATCGGAGTGGCACGACACCCGTTGCAGGCGGTGCGGCAGCTCCTCGCCGGCCGGGTCGTGCGCCTGGACGTGGGCGTCTGCAACGGAAGGCGCTTCATCTCGATGTTCGGGGCCGGCCTGGACGGGCGCGTGGTCGAGGTCGTGGACGGGCATCGCACCGGAGGTCAGCTCTCCCAGTTGCATTACGTGCCGCACGTCGTGCGCTGCACGATGGCGCCCTGCTCGTGGGAGATCCAACTTGAGGTGGACGGGCGGCCCTTCCGCCGCACGGCCACGCAGGTGTCCGTGGGGAATGCGCACAGCTACGGCGGGCCCATCGAACTGACTTCTGCGGCGTCTCCGAACGACGGGTTGCTAGACGTGATGGCCGTGCGGTGGCAGAATCCGCTGGAGGCCTCGGGCCTGGCGGCATCCGCCATGCTCCGCAGCCTGCACCTGAGCCGGGGGGTCGAGTATCGCCGTGGACAGAGGGTCGCTGTGAAGGCGCCCGGCCAGCGTGTCCTATACCAGGTGGACGGCGATGCGGCCGGCGAGCTCCCGGCCGAGATAGGTATATGGCCAGCCGCCGTCAGGATGCTGGTGCCTGCGCCATTCCGCCCCGCCAGGGGATGCTGGCAGCCGTGAAGCGGCCCTACCGCTCCGGAGCGGCATTCTCGCCGTCTGGCCGGGCCGTTCGGGAAACGGGACGAGGAAGGCGCTATACTGTGCCGCAGCGACGCGCCGAATCCGGATTCCTCTGATCCGTACCATTGGGGCGAGCCACCGATGAGATGGGAAGACTTCGATTGGCTGCTCGATGCGGCCCTCGAGGAGGACGCAGCCCGCGACGACGTGACCACCCGCGCGCTGGTGCCGCAGGATCGCCAGGCCGTGGCCGAGGTCCGGGCCGGTGCGGCTGGCGTGATCTGCGGCCTGCCGCTGGCGCGTCGGCTGGCAGAGCGATTCGACCCGCGAATCGGCTTCGAGGAATGCCGTCACGACGGCGACCGCGTCGAGCCCGGCTTCGTGGTCGCCCGCCTGGCCGGGCCGGCCGCTTCCATCCTGTCGGTCGAGCGCACGATGCTCAACTTCCTGCAACGGCTGAGCGGCGTGGCGACGTTGACGGCCAGCTTCGTCGAACAGGTCAGGGACACCGACGCCCGCATCTATGACACGCGCAAGACCACGCCCGGCTGGCGGCGGCTGGAGAAGTACGCCGTCGCCTGCGGCGGCGGGCTCAACCACAGGATGGACCTGAGCGACGAGGCGCTGATCAAGGACAACCACCTGGCCCTGGCGGCCGGACAGGATCCCGAGGGAGCGCGGGAGGCGGTCGAGAAAGTGCGCGCGGCGTTCCCCGCGCTGAAGGTCGAGGTGGAGGTCGAGGACTTCGCCCAGCTCGAGTCGGCGCTCGCGGCCGCGCCCGACGTTATCCTGCTGGACAACATGACGCCGGACGAGGTCCGCCGCGCGGTGGCGCTGGTTGAGGCGAAGTGCGCCGGCGCCAGCCGCCCGCTGCTGGAGGCCAGCGGGGCCATCTCCCTGGCGAACGTGGGCGCCTACGCGGTCGCGGGGGCGGACCGGATCTCGATCGGCGCGCTGACGCATTCGGCGCCCGCGCTCAGCCTCTCGCTCGAGATCGTGGGCTGAGAATGCGCGGCAGTGAGGCACGGACTCAACTCAGGGCGTTGTGGGCGGCCTGAAGGGCGGCGCCGGGCGGGAACTCGTGCCCCATCTCCTTGAGCGCCTTCTCCAGCGTAGCGACGCCGACCAGCAGGTCCCCCTCGCTGACGTAGCCCATGTGGCCGATGCGGAAGATCTTGCCCTTGAGCTTGCCCTGTCCGCCAGCCATCGTCACGCCGTAATTGTCCCGCATGAGGTTGACGAGCTTGTCGGTGTCGACGCCTTCAGGCCCGTAGACTGCGGTCACGCCGTTGACGGGGTTCTTGGCGACCAGCTTGAGCCCGACCGCCTCGACGGCCGCGCGGGCCGCCGCGGCAAGACGGGCATGCCGCGCGTGCACCTCGTCCAGCCCCTCCTCGAAGATCATTTCGAGGCCCTTGTGGAGGGCGCGGATCAGGGAGA
>Ga0114922_10000131_pt1 | contig 68590 bp, 66 predicted proteins | sample AartaG_FD_100975 | JGI IMG/M metagenome (GOLD analysis project Ga0114922, IMG submission 100975) | Deep subsurface microbial communities from Aarhus Bay to uncover new lineages of life (NeLLi) - Aarhus_00045 metaG | ecosystem: Environmental > Aquatic > Marine > Oceanic > Sediment | place...
TGGAAACCTATTCGCCACCGGCCCCGGCGGGGTATACGTTATTACACCTGGGGGTAAGCTTTTGGGCCGAATTCATACCGGTAAACGCACAGCAAATTGCGCCTGGGGCGATGACGGCTCGGTTTTGTATATGACAACTGATGACGAGCTTTGCCGTATCAAAACAAGAACAAAAGGAGCTAATTTCAAAGACATCTGATACCAGCCGCCGAATTCACCATTAAATATGAGTTTCCGGCGTTCTGCACTGAATAGCGGTTGCAATAGGTCGAATATGTGGCGCCTGGTTGGCCACTGTAGAATATAAACGACTCTCACGTCACCGGCCCATACCGTGGGCCCAGGCTTGGCGCCATCTTCTTGCCGAGTGCCAGTAATTCGGCGCGCTGCTCTTTAGAGAGCGGTGCGTATTTTTGGGCGAACTTCACATTCTGTATAGCCTGTTCGACCGTGTAGGGACCGACAACGGCCACGCTGACGCCGCCCAGGTCGAGCGCGTAGCCGAGGGCCTGTGGAAGATAGGCCGGCTCAGTTGCGCAGCCCACATAGCCACTCCTGTGGTTCCGGAAGCCACCCTTGATGCCGGCGTAGACCTTCATGGCCGCGCAGCCGACATTGCGTTTTCGTGCTTCGGGCAGGGCCTTACTCTCGAAATCATAGATGTTTCTGTCTGCGTAATTCATCACGCACATGATAACATCAATTTGGTCTGTCTTAAGCATACGGACGAAATTTGCCGGCCGGTTGTGTCCCGAAATTCCGATGAAACGGACCTTACCGGTTTCTTTCTGTTTAAGCAGGTAATTGAGGACGCCGTTCTTTGCAAGGACACGGTCAATCTTTTTGCTGCCGATGCTGTGGATATGCACAAGGTCGGCGTGGTCGGTTTTTAGTCGGCGTAGTGATTCGCTTAGCGAACGTTCTGCTTCGGCTGCCGTGTGCGTTGAGACCTTTGTCGCAACAAAGAGCTTGTCACGACGTTTCGGTATTAGATGTCCCAATATCTCCTCGGCATTGCCGTATATTCGCGCGGTGTCCACATACGTAACACCACGGTCGATGACCTCGCCGAAGATGCGAATGCCTTCCTCAACACCTATGGGACCTTCGCCCACAGGGGCCGTGCCAAGACCAAGAATAGTAACCTTTTCTTTCGTCCGCCCAAGCACTCGTTTTGGCAGCGTCTGAACAGTTGGTTTGCTGGTTACCTCTTTGGATTCGGCTGCGAGGCCCGGCAGTGCAATGGCGGCGGTTGTGCCTGCAACGACATCTCCAAGGAACTTGCGACGTGTGATTTTATCGTATGTATTCATAATCTTTTTTCCTCAATATATTTTAATTGCTGATTCATTATACCCGGAAAACGCGTTCTTGAAAAATGAAATAAAAGTTTTTAGAGCTGATTTTCGTATTTGAAGTTATCAGCCAGATATTGACTTGCCATCGAAAAGGGGATTAGCTACAATACCGGGTAACGAGTATTTAACTTAAAGGCAAGCATTAAAGAACTAATGGAGGTATGCAAATGTCTGAAGAGATGATTGGAACGGTATCAGATTTCTTCGCCCACCCTGTAGTGGCCGCTATTGAGCTGACCGCGGCTTTAAACACAGGGGACAAAATCCACATTAAGGGCCATACGACAGACCTTGAGCTGATTGTTGACTCAATGCAGATTGACAATGCACCGGTTGAAAAGGCCAAATCCGGAGACTCTATTGGAGTGAAGGTGCCCGAGCGGGTAAGAACGGGCGATATGGTCTATAAGATTGTCGACTGAGTTGCACAACAGAATAACTTGGTATCAAGTTCTGTCCGGACAGGTCAATTATTAGGAGAGTGCGCTATGTCAAAACAGCGTATAAGCAGGCGGCGTTTTCTTGCCGCGACAGCAACAACTGCCGCCGTCACCATTGTACCGGGGCATGTTTTGGGAGGGCCGCGGAATACTCCGCCAAGCGCAAAACTCAATATCGCCGGTATTGGTATCGGGGGTATGGGTAAAAGTAATCTGCGGCAGTTGGAGAGCGAAAACATCGTGGCCTTGTGCGATGTGGATCACAACTACGCGGCCCAAACATTCAAGAGGTATCCCAAGGCAAAGGTCTATACCGATTTCCGGAAAATGCTGGACAAACAGAAAGACATCGATGCCGTTGTGATTGCCACGCCGGACCATACACACGCGGTTATCTCAATGGAAGCGATGCGGAGGGGAAAGCACGTTTACTGCCAGAAGCCGCTGACACACGACGTCTATGAATCGCGTATGCTGGCAAAAACAGCGAAAGAGACCGGCGTCACAACACAAATGGGTATTCAGGGACATTCGGGCGAGGGTATCCGCCTGATTAGTGAGTGGATTTGGGGCGGCGCTATAGGCGAGGTCCGCGAGGTCGATGCCTGGTGCAGTTTGTCTTATTATCCCTTTGGTCATACGTGGTGGAGCTCCAGGTGGAGCCGGCGTCCCAAGGAAACGCCGCCGGTCCCATCTACACTGGATTGGGACCTGTGGTTAGGCCCCGCGCCCGAGCGTCCTTATCATCCGGCGTACCATCCGGGTGTGTGGCGCTGCTGGTGGGATTTCGGCTGCGGGATGATGGGAGACCGTGGTGCTCACACTCTGGATCCGGTCTTTTGGGCATTAAAGCTGGGACATCCGACAAGTGTCGAGGCCACCTCGCTGGACCTGAATCCCGATACGCATCCGGTAGCATCTATCGTGACCTACCGATTTCCCGCACGGGGTAATTTGCCGCCGGTCAAGCTAACGTGGTATGATGGTCTTCGCCCGCCCCGGCCGATAGAGCTCGAACACGGCAGACGCTTGGGCAATGTGGAGGGCGGTGCGCTGTTCAAAGGCAGCAAAGGCAAGCTAATGGCCGGTGTTTACGGAGAAGGGCCCCGGTTGATACCCGAGGGCAGGATGAAAGAGTACAAACAGCCTGCGAAAACTATCCCAAGAGTAAAAGGCTCACATGAGCGGGATTGGGTGCGTGCCTGTAAAAGCGGCCGACCAGCGGGAGCGGATTTTGAGTATTCCGGCCTTTTGACCGAAGTATGCCTGCTTGGAAATGTGGCCAGGCGAGTTGATGCCAATATCGAATGGGACGCAGAAAATATGAAGGCAACAAATCTGCCGGAGGCCGACAAATACATTCGCACTCCATATAGAAAAGGCTGGACCTTATAAATGAGCTAACCCCGCATCTCCTGGAAAATTTTATTACGAGTACCCTATGGAAGGAAAACATTTTCTCAAAGTTGGTATTAGTGTCTCCCTCGGTGTCCTAATTAGCATCAGTGCATTTGCCGGCGGGACTAAATGGCCAAAAGGCTGGGTAAGAGTGGGAGAGCTTGGCCAAAGGCCAAAACGTATTTCCGATGAATTCCCGCTGTCCGACCAAGGCAATAAGGGACATTGGAAAGAATATGAAGTGATGAGCGATGAATTTTACGGCTCAGAACTTGACAGCAATAAGTGGCATCCCACAAATCCTCGGTGGCTGGGAAGACAGCCCGCGTATTTCTATCCTGGCAATGTAAAGGTAACTGGCGGGAAGCTCCATCTTACTATGAGGAAACAAGAAGTTCCTGAGATGCCCAGGGATAAAGGCTACCACACCTACACATCCGCTGCGGTTCAAAGCAAAACTAAAGTCAAATACGGATATTTTGAAGTCAAATGCAAGCCGATGAAATCTCACGGTTCCAGCTCTTTCTGGTTCTATGACAACACGCCAAAATTGTGGACAGAGATAGATGTCTTTGAGATTGGCGGCGGCGCTCCCAAGTTCGAGAAGAAATACAATATGAACGTGCATGTCTTCAGAACGCCTACCGAGAAGAAGCATTGGTCGATGGCAGGCGTTTGGACTGCGCCATCAAATCTGGCAGACGATTATCACGTTTATGGATTGGAGTGGGACAAGGAAAAGATTAAATGGTACTTTGACGGAGTCCTTGTCAGGTGGGTGGAAAATACACACTGGCATCAGCCTCTCACGTTGAATTTCGACAGCGAAACTATGCCTAAGTGGTTTGGCCTGCCCAAAGATAGCGACCTGCCGTCCACGTACAGCATTGAATATGTAAGAGCCTGGAAGAAAGAGACAACACCAAATAGCTGTGCCGGAGCTACCTATGAGATCTATCCGGCCACCGTTGATTCACAGGAAGAATTTGAACGTCTGGCAAATTCGCTTAAGCCGGGTGATGAGCTGGTATTGCACAGGGGAGTCTATTCACAAAACGGCCGCCGGGCTGTTACTGCCAAAGGTACTCATACTCGGCCCATTCTTATTCGGGCCGCGGAAGGAGAAAAGCCGCTGCTTACCCGTCCAGCCGACAACATTGATAAGCACAACAACATTGAGTTCGTCGATTGCTCTTACCTGATTGTTCGAGGTCTGCGTTTTCAAGGCGGCAGCTCCGGTGTCCGGTTTATCCGGGGTCACCACATCACCTTTGAAGAATGTGAAATCTTCGAGACCGGCAACAACGCACTCACGATGAACAGCGGAAATTGTGATAGCTTTGTTATCCGAAGGAACCATATTCATCATACAGGCTTGAGCCAATCAGGTCATACTGAGGGAGAAGGGATGTATATTGGTGTCCATAACGGTTCGCGTATAACTACCAATACACTGGTGGAAGTCAATTATATCCATCATTTGCGCAGTACCAGCAACGGTGGAAACGATGGCATCGAAATCAAGTTCGGCTCTTATGGTAATACGGTCCGTGATAACGTTATCCACGATACGAACATTGGCCGGCAATATCCTGGTATCTTCGTATATGGCGGCGGCCCCAGGGTCAATATCGTTGAGGGCAATGTCATCTGGAAGGCCGGAGAAGGTATCCAGGTAGTCTCTGATGCTGTTGTGCGAAATAACATCATTTTCGATTGTTCGGCAACTGGAATCACGGCAGCTCCTCACGCCGCGGTGCCTCAGATTCGCAATGTCAAGATTGTCAATAATACAATTGTGAATCATCCCAGAGGTGTCCTCATTCGATGGTCTTTGGTAGGGGCGGTTCGCGAACCGCCCGTACTGGTCTTCGCTAATAACGCCATTTATTGTCCCGGCTCTACGGCGATTGATGCGTCAGGAATCGGTAGCGCAGTCTTGAGCTCGAACTACATCGCAGGCGACTTAAATGGTGTAGCGATTGATAATTCTCGTTTTTATGATGGCGGAAGCATTTCGGCGGCTTTTGTAGGGCCTAACAAAAAGAACTATTGGCCCAAACAAGGCTCTGTGCTAATCAATCATGCCAATCCGACTTTTGCACCAAAGCTGGATTTTCACAGGACTATCAGAAAACCTCCTTTTGATGTCGGCGCTTATGAGTCCGAAGGGCACATTAAAAATCCCGGCCGGCCGGATTTCTTCAGTTCGTTATGGTCTATTTCCTCTGATTCCGGATAATGGGCGTGGCCCTGGCTGAGTCGGCGACACTGACGCCGAGATAGTAGCTGGTCACCGGCGATTGCTCGTAACCCATGGATCGGTGCGCCACTTCGGCGCGATAGACCGGGTCCTGCATCAGACAGACGCGCCGGTCGCTCGCCGGGATAGTCGTCGTGTGGATGCGCAGCTCGCCGGCCAAGACGGTGATGAGTTCCTCTCGCCAGTCGCCGAGGATGTCGGCCATCATAATAATTCTGCCCTCGATACCGGAAGTGAGTGTCGGGCCCTTGTACTTGACGATGGTGAGGGAGCCGCCTCCACCGAATCTGCCGCGTCCGGGACCGCCGCGGCCAAACGTCTCCCGCAGAAGGTCGGCGTCCCAGAAAAGCCAGTTCCTGCAGCCGGGGACGTCTTCTCGCCGGCCGAGACGCTTGCCGTCGGCGCCGAACATATAGCGGTCGGACGAGCCGCCTTTGGGGTCTTCGGTCGCAAAACATTCCAGGCCGGGCAGCGACGGGTCGATGTCGGCGACCATCCCGTCGCCCACGTGATAGGTGCGCTGACCGATGCTCCAGATGGTCTTTCCTGTCCTGGCATCGACCAGGCAAACCCCCATCCCGTCGTTGTGCCACGGCTCGATGGCGTAGAATATTTCCATGCCGGGCAGGGTTGGGTCCACGTCGGTCACAAAGCATTTATCGGGGTGGCCCAGGCCGACCGAATACAGGCACGTGCCGTTGTCGTCCAGCACGGCCGAGCCCAGGATGACCTCATCTCGGCCGTCACCGTCTACGTCGGCCGAGTGCATGCCGTGTGTCCCCTGGCTGCGGATGATAGGGGTCTCGTCATCGCCTTCCCAGTGCCACAGCCGCTTGAGTTTGCGGTTGTGATACTGGTAGGCGTCGACCATCATCAGTTTGTAAGTACCGCGCTTCACCAGCAGGCACGGGGTCTTGCCGTCCAGGTAGGCCAGGCCCATCTGGTTACGGTTGGTCCGGTTGTAATCGCCCAGGCGCGGGTCTCGCGGCGGCCAGTCGGTGCGTGCGAATTCGGTGCCGGTCATGCCGACAAGGAGCGAGCACCACTCCGGTCCCTTCCGCACGCGCCCGTCGGGTTCGCGCACGTCCTCGGGACCGGTCTTGACGGCCACCTCGGCCTTGCCGTCACCGTCAAAATCGTAAACCACGTAAGGCGAATACCAGATGCCCGGTTCGATGCCCAGCCCAAGGTCCTTGCGCCACAGGAACGTGCCGTCGCTCAGGTACGCTTCAAGTTTGTAGGTGAGTCTGCTTTTATTGGGTCTGCCGGCCGGATCAATACCCTGGCTCGGCTGCTTTATCACAAAATCATACGTCCCGTCGCCGTTGAGGTCGGCAACGGCGATCCTCTGGGGTCTGTAATCGCCCTGGAACTTGATGGACGAGTAGTACGTCTTGTCCCTGGCGTCCACCTTCAGCAATGCCTTCTCCGAAGGCTCAAGCTCTTTACCCGCCAGCACCGGCCTGACCCAGTAGGCGCTCCGGCGCCCAGGGGCCGGCTGTTCGTCGATAAAGTCGGTGGTGGCGGCCACAGGCTCCTTGTTCAGCATCACCGGACCGCCGCCTTCGACTGAGCGGTAGACGTTGAAAGCCGTTCCCTTGGCATCGCTCTTGAGCAGGCGCCAGCCTAAGTAGACTTGACCCTTTTTGTTCGGCATTGCAAACATTCCGCGATTGAGTTTTTCCTCGATGCGCTGTTTGGCCCAGCCTGATACTTTGGGCTTGTCCTTGTGCTTCGGACTGAGCGCAGGAACGTGGTAAGCTCGCTCTCTTGGGTCTTGGGCGTATGCTGTGGAAGCGATTGTGCAAAACAACATAACAATAAGCAAGATTCTTATAATCATGGTTCATCGCTTTCTATAGATTAGAACCCGTACCGTACAAGAATTTATATGCATCTGATATTGCTGCTCTAAGCCAGGCCAATTCAATCGCTTATTATATCCTTTGACCTTTTCGCATGCAAGGGGTGGATTCGGCAAGATTGGACCAAATGAACAACATGGTCGCTGAACAACAGTTGCCCGTGAGCTCCGTGGTTATCGTCCACCACGGGTATATTGTATTATGTATTTGGCCTTACGTATGAGGTGCGATGAGTATCCTTTGCCCCTTTAGAAATCTTAACTTCCACTCTCAAATTCTTCTTTGTAGAATTTCTAACGGCGCTGGGATTTCTAACAAAGTTTACGCTTTATTGGCGGCTATGTAGGCCTTTAAGAAGCTGTCCGAATATATTTGCTTGTTCATCAGCATCTCTGCAGTAGCTACCACATTAACAAGTTTTTCGTCGAGAACATCGACTATTGCCGAGTCCAGGCCGTGCGACATGGCCACAGCCAGGAAGATGCGATTTATCAGGCTCCTTTCGCTTGTGCCTTGAGAGATGTTCGATAAACCTACCGTCGTATGCGGCGCAGGTTCAGATAAATATTTTATCTGGCCCATCGCGGTAAGGATGTTGCCGGCCTGAACCTGGGCGTTTGGCACATTAACCGGCAGAACAATAGGGTCGATGAATAACCGCTGCGTGTCAAATCCTTTCTCCATCGTTTTTTGTACGATTTCCGCAGCTATTGCCACGCGGGTATCAATATCCTGAGGCACGCCGTTTTTGTCCATGGTAAGGGCGATAATGCTTGCTTTCGGCCCGGCCTGCTTTGCCATTTCTATGTGTTTATCAAGTATCTCTTCATCGTTTTTCTTATTCAACGGTGTGGAATTCAGGATAAGGCCGGGCTCGGAATTAACAACCTTTAATCCCGCCGTGAGGACGTCGGGTTTTTGAGAATCCAGGCATAAAGGCGTAGAGCATGTTTCCTGGATGGTTTCAACCAGCCACTGCATAGTTCCTTCCTGGTCTGCGGCGGCCGTGCCGACATTGACATCAAGATAATTGGCGCCTGCATCGGTTTGCTTTTTGGCCAGCCCTTGAATGACCTGCTTGTTTTTGTCTGCAATAGCCTGCTTAACATCGGTAAACATCCCGTTAATTCGTTCTCCGATTAGTATCATAACAGTCTCCTTTCCTTGAGTTCTTCCACCGCCGAGCCCGCAGTCCTTGGGACTACGCCGGAAGGCGTCCCCGAGCGGACTTACGCAGAGAGCGCTGAGTTTTTTTAATAATATTGTCATTCCTGCGGAAGCAGGAATCCATTTTCTTTTATTCTGTTTTTCTTCTCCGCGGTCTCCGCGTTCTCTGCGGTTAATCCTTTTTCCAGATTTGATTGATGAAGTTCTTAACGACAGCAACGGCTCGCGGATGTCGCATCCGGATTATGTCGACGCCGGCCTGCAACAGACAGATTGCAGTAGTAGCTTCCAACATTGGCCCTCGGCCTTGAACGTCTCCCCAGCCGGGGGCGTCCTCGAGTTTGCTTTCTTTTGCTCGCCACGATTCATAACCCGCATCGCAGATGGAAGGCATTGCCATTATTTTATCACCGCCAAGTGCAGCCAATCGCTGGCGCTCCTGTATCGAATATGAATACTCAATTCCGTAGCCCAACGCCCCAGTATCCTGAAATGTTACAATCTTCTCGAGCGGAAAACCCATATCCGAGGCAAGTATATTGACCTGTTTGCCGATGTTAATATCTAGAGGTGCTTCGGTTATAAGATTATGATTATCAGCAAGGGCAATGGCCGTCAGGGCCTTGTAATTGTCCTCTGTAACAGTACCTATCAGAGCGTTTTCTCCCTTGGCGGCCTCACTTACCTTCGGCATAATCTGATTATCTTTCTCGTCGTTTCCGCAGCCCCACAGCACAAGAGGGACACCAACGGCCTTCAACACTTCCTCGGTAACCTTGACGGCGTGAGCGGCATCTAAATCTGCCTTGTCGGGGTGGATGCCTTCGAATTTTACACAGATAAGATCTGCTCCGAATTGCTCTATACACTTTTTGGCCCAGTCGGCGGGGCTGTCCAGTACGTCTTGATAGTGTTGAGCCAGGATGTCCGGCCAATCTTTTGGCCTGCTGTCGAGAACGTCCATAGCGATGACCGGTTTCTCACCGGCTTCTTCTATAGAGCCGCCATAGACGACGTTACGTGCTCCTCCAATGGTTACTGTTGAGGTTCGAGTGCCGCCGCTGTCTTTGGTCGCCCCAAGTGTAACTCGATTCACCGAACTGGTAAAGCTGTCCGTAACTTCAGGAACTGGCATTTGAAATCCTCCAAGAATAACTTTAAGTTTTTAGCTTGAGTTTTTACTTAACTGAAAATTACTGTTTAGTTTACATTCGAGTATTTTGCGCACCGCCGAAAGTGCGGCACTATTTTCTTCGAGGTCGAAGATTGTTTGTCCCTGCATTGAGGCATCAAATATGCTTTTGTCGTCGGGTACATAGCCGAATGTTTCTATCTCGTCCACCTTTTTACTACTTTCTGTTCTGTTCCATATAACGCCGATTTTTTTAACGGATATCGGCAGTTGCTTGGCAAGCTCAGAAATCCTCCGGGTGGTAAGGGCGCCGAGAGCGGTTGGTTCAGCTACGATGCACAGCAGGTCAACATTATTAGTTGTTCGGCGGGACAGGTGCTCCATTCCCGCTTCATTGTCTATAATTACATATTTATACTGCGGGCTTAGTTTGTCCATAAATGTTCGCAGTATATTATTTGCGGCACAGTAGCAGCCGGGTCCTTCCGGACGGCCCATAGTTAGCAAATCAAAGCCGTTAGCTTCGGTAATCGCCTGCTGGATGCCGTATTCAAACGACCGCACTCGGTCCATACCGCCGCTGGTGGGCGGATTTTCAAGTACTTTTTCCCGGATGTCGGCAATAAAGGCCTCTGGTTCAACTCCCAACATCGGCGCAAGGCAGGCATTGGGGTCGGCGTCTACCGCAAGTATGGGGCCCTTCGATTCGCTGCGCAGAAGCCTGATAATCATAGCGGCCAGAGTCGTTTTGCCGGACCCGCCTTTTCCACTTATTGCAATTGTTGTTGCCATATCTAAAATTCCGTGACTCGTATCACGTTTCACATTTCACACTTTTTACCGATGGGAACAGGGATAAATCCGTGTGCGGTAAGAAATTAGCTCTCGTAAATTCGTCCATATATCCCGGATGACTCATCAAATCAAAATATGTCATACTCTTGGCGATTTTTTCGGCTGTTTCAAGGGCTTTTCGACTCAGAAGCACCGTCTTTGCTCCTGCAATTGATGTGTTTCCCACAAACTGAATCGTCTCAACGGGCACATCGGGCAGCATTCCCACGGTAACGGCTTGTTGAACGTTCATGAAGTTTCCAAAGCCTCCGGCAATGTAAGTGGCATCGATGTCTTCTGTTTTAGTTTGCGTTGAGTTCATAAGAACTCTGATTGCGGCAAACACCCCTGCCTTGGAACGGACCAAATTGTCGATGTCGGCTTGGGTGATTACTATTTCGTGGTGGCCGTTAGCTTCCGGCACTAATTGGAATTGTAAGCCGTCCTCCCCTTCCGTCAATCTTGTATCCCCATTGGCTTTGAATCGGCCGGTTCGGTCTATGATGCCGTTCATAAACAATTCGGCAATTGTGTCCAAAAGGCCCGACCCGCAAATGCCGGCAGGATGGGTATTGCCGATTGTCTTGAACTCGATGGAGCCGTCCGGGGTAATGTCCAGTTTTTCAATGGCACCGGCTCCCGCCCTCATACCGTGCCTGACGCCACCTCCTTCAAATGCCGGGCCTGCCGAGCTTGAGGCGCAAACCAGCCAGTCTCGATTGCCGAGGACCACCTCGCCGTTTGTTCCGATATCAACAAAAAGAGAGATACCTTTTTTGGTATAAATTCTTGTAGTTAAGACTCCTGCTACTATGTCGCTGCCAACATAAGCTGCAACGCTTGGAAGGCAGTATAATAAACCTCGCTTGTTAATCTGGACCCCAGCTTCTGCGGCGCGGATGGGCGGAACAAAACCGGCTGAGGCAACGTATGGCTCTCTGCGTATTCTCGTGGAGTCCAGATTCAGCAGGAAGTGCGCCATTGCGGTGTTGCCGGCACATATTACCGCGGTAATGTCATGCAAATCGATTTTCTGTCTTGCTGCCAGCGTTACGATGAGATTGTTTACATCGTGCACGATGCGATTTTGCATCTCCTCGAAAGCGTTATTTTGTTCTGCGTATATGATTCGCCGAATGTAGTCTTCCCCAAAGTTTATCTGGCTGTTATATGTAGCCTCCGTATCTATAGTCTTGGCATTCGTCAGGTCAAGAAGGTGGGCCACGACCGTGGTGGTACCCAGGTCAACGGCGACTGCAAAATTCGTCTTAGAGCGCATGCTCGGCTCAACCTCTATAACCTCCGTAGTTCCACCTCGCCAACCAACGGTAACCGCGACCTGGTAATTCGTTGAACGAAGCGTTTTCGAGAGTCCCTGCAGAATGCGAAAGCCGGTCTGCATTATAGGAGCGTCAATCTGCTCGCGTATCGCTACATACAGACGCTCGTGGTCGGCTGTATGGTCGTGTACCGTGGGTTCCGACATCTCGACAGCGAGCTTCTGAACCAAAGGGTCAAACTCAAATACGCCTTCTCGTACATCACCGGCAAGCTCCCTGAACCTGTGGGCGTCGGTGTCCATAAGTATTTGACTTGTTTGGAGGGTGTGGAACTTCGGAACAGTTATAGTCATATCGGAAAGCACTTTGGTCTGGCAGGCAAGCACGGTATTTTCGCGTGTCTCATCCGGTGTAAGTAAAGTGGTGGGCCTGCTTTGGAATTGTCCCTGGTCGATTATTACCTTGCATTTGCCGCAATAGCCGTCTCCGCCGCAGATGCTGCTTAAATAAACGCCGGCCTTACGGGCCGCCTCAAGCAGAATCGTCCCCACAGGGACTTCGGTTTTAAGGCCGCTCGGCTCAAAACAAACTGTGCATTTTTTCGGTTTCTCATCCATTCTCGATTCTCCTATCCACGAACAAACTGCTGCAGGCAGCGACGCAAGACTCAATTCTCAATTCACGCCAGCGCTGTCTATTTCCAGAATTCGTGGAGATATTTGGGCAGCATCGAACACTCTCTCGGACCGACCATAACTTCCCAGCCGGTAGCTTCTTCGAGTTTACCGCTCATCACGGCAACGTAACCGGGGATTATCAGCTTGCGGTGTTTGACCAGGTCTTCGACATTATTTTTGGCCATAGCGTCAGCTACGATTTTATCATTGAGCTTGTCCCCTGAGTAAGCCGTCAGAACACTTGTGCCTTCAGTATCAACCACGAGGATATAGCTCGGGACCCTGCTGGCCTCGACATCCGATTCCACAGTGTAATAAGTCAGTGAAAAGTTTGTTGTAAACATCAGGGGGGAATTGGCATCCGGTTCCCCGATAGGATATATTTTTGGCTCTACCTGGACAGGCTTTTGTGGGTCGCTGAAGACATTCATCCTCGCAGTCAGCATGGGCAAGAAGGCATACGGCTCAACCGTGTTGACCACGACGATGCTGGAATGCTTGCAAATCAGACTTGTGGCGTAGATGGCTTGTTGGTCTGCATCGCCATCGGTAACAAAGGACATAGTCGGATAGCCTAACGGCCTGAAGGTTTTTTTCAGAGCCAGGGCCCGTATCGTTGAGAGATTGTACAATTGTTCCCGTAGGGGCGACCCTGTGTGGTCGCCCTCTGCCTCAAGGCTTAATACCATATCCTCAACCCCTTCGGCCTTGATTTTTTCGGTCAGGTCAGCCAGTGCCTCGATTGATTCGGCACATACGGCAAGCGGGCAGTTGTTTTCTTTGGCGATTTTCGCCATTGCCTCGGCATTATCCGGCGTGGCCTTCGCGATTAACGGCGTGCTGTCGGCTGTCTTGGCGACCGCCGCGGCCATTGCTTCAGGCGATTCTGTTACGAGAATTATGGCCAGTTCGCTCGTATCTTTTACCGTTGCGGCAGCGGTGGCGAAAGCGTCAGCCGAACCACTGTCGTTCATAACTGCTATGGCGTTAACTGAAATATGAGTCCCGACCCGGTCAAACTGCAGCGAATTTATGGACTCAACGCGTTCTTTGAAATCCTGGCCGGTAAGTTTGTCCGACGCAGTTACAGCCAGGACCGTCGGATTGTAAAATTTCTCTTCGTGTCGGAACATCACCGTCTCTTGCCCAACCTCTACGGCGGACGTCTCACTGCCGAACTTTGCCAAACGCATCGGAGGCTCCGCAGCAGCCGCAAGCTGTTGCCTGGCTTCTTCGGAAACATCCGGGCAGTCCTCGAGTTTCGCCCGTTTCTGAGCAAGTTGCATCGCAAATGCCAGACAGGTAGGCATACCGCACTTTTTGCAGTTGGTTTTTGGCAACAATTTAAAAATTTGTAATCCTGTTAGCGCCATGATATTTGTCCTTTACTGTAATAAATCCTTTTACCCTGTCAGAACATAGGTTCCAAAGTCGTCACAGGATGGTTGGCTTTGGTAATGAACTCCAGTACCTCTTCTTCGGTATTGGCGGTGGTTTCATCAGCAATCTTGTCGAGAAATTCCTGGCCGCCAAGTCCGAGCTCATCGGCCCCTTTGACGAAATTATCTTTGATTTCCTCTTTCAGCATTGTAGGCATCCATACAATTCGCTTAATTCCGTTTTCTGCCGCGATGAACTTTTTCGAGTTAATGTAGTGCTTTGAGTGCCCGATGAAGCCCGGCGTTTGGCTACCTCCGCCCACGGTTCCGGCCAGTGTTGAGAATTTCATTCCACACGGAGTCATCTCGATAAACTCGCGATTGACAATCATTATCCCACCTGTCGATGGCAGCACGGCAGCGATGCATTCGAAGCAGCCGCAGGAAGTCATTGGGTCCGTAATCATGCTGTACTGGCTCATTCGCTCGACGCCGCCGCCGCTGGCCTTTATAACAAACGCGTTTACCTTGTCCCACTGACCGATGGTAGGTTCAATGCACTTACCTTTCGATATTGGCTGATTCGGACCCGAGGGAGTTATCTCGTATGCCGCTCGGCAGTCCAGCCAGCTATAAGCCCCACACAAACCGGGCCTCTCCGGCGAAACTACACAGACGTGGTTCGGAGCAAAAGACTGGCACAGAGTGCAGGAATAAAACGTGTCTATGTCTTCATCCGTCATACCCGCCAGTCGTGCATCACGCTCGGCGTACACCTGGCGAGCTTGCTCTTGCAGTTTCAGGACCTGCTTCTCATCCGTGAATATTTTAATCTGCACCTTGTCCATAATGCTCGAGAACTGCTCGTGATACATTGCGTGCAGCAGCTTTCCGATATGTTCAAGTCTAAAGCCCGCGCCGAAAGCGTCCTTGCTGATTCGAACCCAGCTTATGTCCCGCTGGCCCATATGCCATAGCCCCTGGGCCTCGTTCATAAATGTGTGAACCTGCCGCTCGAGCACAGGTTCAAAATCAGGCTGCATTTTTCTTCCTGCCACTTCAACTAAGATGGCCAGCGGCATTTTGCCTCCCGCTTCAAGCGAATCGGCGTCCGGACCTTCCACAGTTATCTTTCCGTCTTCAACCTTACCAATATCGAGCATTCGAAGCCATTCAAAGGCGGGTGTTCTCTGGCCGCCGAACTCGCAGTGCATTTCGTCTTTGCGGATACGTTCACCTTCAAACGCCGGGCTGTGCGCTACGGGAATATCCACATGGGCGACCTTTATCTTCAGGCCGCGAACTTCGATGGCTTTTTCCACTATCTGGTCATGGGGAATATTTGAGACGACATGCTCATAAGTGCATACGCCGGTAGGAAGGATTTCCGGAATGTCGGAGTCGGCGATAGTGGGGAAACCGTAATTGATTGCCCCCGCTGCCGTGGCGTACCATTCATCGGTAACTTCGCCCAACGCCATAACAAAGGCGAAGATTCTGTTTTTATTGTAGAGCAGGTTGCGCCGGAAATCGCCCGCCTTAACGCCCCCGAAGCTAAGGGCGGCCCGACTGGCAAAACCAAGTGCATATATTGCTGATGTAATCTCCCTGCCGAAAGGAACCAAACGCGTTTCCCAGCCCAACTGTACGCCCCCTTCGGCGAGCTGCTCAGCGAAAGTGGTGCCGTTACGGTGCGCTGACATAAAAACATAAAGGCATCGCTCCTGAAGTTTGCGGGCTATTTCAACCGCTGTTTCAACATCAGGTGCGGCACCGGCAATTGCTGCAAAGCCGGGGGCCGTGCCGTCCACAAACTGAATACCTCGCTCACGCAGGATCATATCATCGGCCGCACCAAGCCAGATGCCATCAACCGGGTTGGGCCCAATTATATATTTACAGGCCTCGATAATCTCCTCTGCGAAAAGAGTTGCCATCCCTGCGTCCAGAGTGGGCCCCAGATATGGTGTCCACAACTCATCTTCAACTAATTTCGGCAGCAAAGGTTTGATTTCCTCTCTCATTACGTCCTCGAAGTCGGACAGTTTTTCTACCGCTCTTGCAGTCATGGAATAAATGATGGGTATGTAATAACCGGTATTCGGAAACGCAACCGGGCAATCTTTGCCCTTTTCTTCGATGGCGCGTGACAAAATCTCCTCGGCCTGTTTCACTATCTTATGAGCGCCGCGTATTGCTGCTGATGCAATGATTTTTGACATATACTTACCTGCCCTTCGTATTTGCAAAAGGTACTCTTGCTGTTTACTTTTGTACTCATTTACTCCACAGACAATGTACGTCTATCTTCCATATCATAGAGTTTCCGTTCTTTCTCAACGTTTATTCCGAGAGCATCGCGTTTTTTCTCAATATGCTCGAGCATCATACCAGCGGCCTTGATTGGGTCTCGTTCGAAGGCCCATTTGCCGCCTACATCCTTTTCGATTTCGTCGGTTATATAACGCGTTAGATTCGGAGCGCCAAGGATTGGCAGTGGCTCGGCGACGACCGTATAGACTCCGGAAGCGACGAAATACATGCCGATGGAAACAGCCTTTTCCGACATCCATTCGGGTGCGGCGCCGGCGACGGGTAAATCTGAAATATCCTCCCCAAGCCCACCTTCGGCAACCACGTTGGCAAGGGTTGTCAATATCCTGCTGTTGTCCACACAGGAGCCGACATGGAGGACCGGCGGTATACCCACAGTCTCACATACCTCGGCCAGCCCCTGGCCGCAGTATTTTGCCGCTGCTTCCGGTCTCATCAGCCCCTCCTTAGCGGCGGCAATCGCGCTGCAGCCTGTGCTTACAACCAAAACATCATTCTTGATAAGTTCTTTTATCATCGTAATGTGGCCGTAATCGTGCACCTGCTTCGGATTATTGCAGCCCACCACCCCAGCGGCGCCGCGAATGCGGCCGTTGATAATATTGTCATTTAGCGGCCGGTAACTTGCGCGGAATCGACCACCAAGATGGTAAAAAATATTTTCCGTTGTAAAGCCCGCAATTCCACGCTCCGTCACTTTCGGAATCTGCACCTTTCCTTTCCTGTTGGCGAAATTCTCAATAGCTATCTTGATGATTTGCCGTGCGGTTTCCACTGCCCTATCTTCGTGGAATTCAATGTGCTCTGCTCCGGCAATTTTGCACTTCGGAGAAGTTGTAATAAGCTTTGTGTGGAAGCAGCCGCAAAGAGAGCCGAGTGCAGGCATAATGCACTGCACGTCCACCGCCATCAAGTCTACCACGCCGGTCATTATTGCCAATTCCTGCTGGAGAAAGTTGCCCGCAACCGGTATGCCATGACGCATCAGTATCTCAGTAGCCGTGCAGCACATACCGGCAAGGTTAATGCCCTCGGCACCTTTATCTTTGGCCATTTTTACAAGTTCTGGTTCCTGCGATACCGCCACGATTATATCTGACAATGTCGGCTCGTGACCGTGAACGATTATGTTCACCTGCTTGGCGTCAAGTACGCCAAGATTGGAACCGAACTGAATTGGCTGCGGACCCCCGAATAAAATATCCGAAAGCTCCGTGGCTATAAGCGACCCGCCCCAGCCGTCGGCCAGACACGCACGCAGACCCTGCTTTACAAGATTCTTGTAGTCCGAACCTACGCCTATATGTGTTCTGTGCATAATCTCGACAATCTCGCGGTCGATGGAGCGAGGAGTTACGCCCAATTTTTTCCAGACCTTCTGCCTGGCCGGCGGCGGATAAGCTGCGGCACTTATAAGCGTGCCCTCCTGCTTGCCGAATTCAGCCAATACTGCGTCAGCCAGGTCGCCGGCGATTTCCTTTGTCTCTCTGCCTTCCACTTTGATGCCGTATCTTGCCGCCACCTCCCTCAATTTCAGCTCGTCCTTAATCATATAGTCGCACTGCTCGCTCTCGACGGCCATCTTAAACGTGTGTGCGATATCGCGGCCGTGGTCGGAATGCGCCGCAGCGCCGCCGGCAACCATCCGCACCAGGTTTCTGGCCGCAATCGTATCAGCCGTAGCACCACAGATGCCCGCTTGCGGCCCATCCCCGAACGGGTCAATTCGACAAGGCCCCATAGAGCAATTCCGGCAGCATATACCAAGTTTGCCAAATCCACATTGAGGCTCCTGTTGCGCAAATCTGTCCCAGGCGGTTTCTACGCCTGCCTCATACGCATGTTTCAGCATCTCCTGTGTTGCTTTATCATTGCTGCATTTTTTCGGTTCCATAAGCAATTCCTCAGTAATTAATTAACCTCAATAACTTAAAAAGTTATCTTTATATCATATTTGGTCCCGTATTTCGAGCGTCTGGCGGCTTTCTTTTTGTCACCTGCCAAACACGCGCACACTTACTATTTTTTGTAAAAGGTCGCAGCTCCAAGCTGGCCGGCAGTCTGCAATCTCCTGCACTTCGGACACAGGCGCAGACTTGCACGGAATTCCTCGCTATTTAGATTGGACCTGGTCAAGGCTTGTTCACTCACCTGCTTGCTGGCTACAAGTGCTCCACATTGTTCACAAACAAGCAACTTTGCTCGCGACTTGAACGGGGATATCTCCACTTCCTGCTCATCTGCGTGAATCCTTATTTTGATGGTTCCGACCGGACAAATTGCAGCACACGCCCCACAGCCAATGCAATCCTCGGAAGGCTGCCGAAACGGTGCCGCCACAGCCCTGTCAACGCCTCGCCCGGCGAATCCGATAGCCGCCTTACCGATTATTTGCTCACAAACGCTTACGCACAAGCCGCAAAGGATGCAATTTCGCTGACTCTCTGTAACATTCGGGTAACGCGTTTCATAAACACCCATACGTTCGGCCAATGCCTTAAGCTCGCCGCTCTCCGGCGCCCTGGCGAGCAATAGCTCCATCACACCTCGTCGGGCGGCTTCTGCACGCTCGCTGGAGACATAAACGACAATGTCCCGCCGGACTGGGTAATTGCAGGATGTAACCAACTGCCTCCAGTCGCCGCGGTCAAGCTCCACCATACATAGTCGACACGATGCGTCAGATGGAACAGCCGGGTGATAACACAGCGTAGGAATCCAGATGCCGGCTTTTCTTGCAGCGTCCAGAATCGTTTCGTCTTTCTTGACCGTGACTTTACATCCATCTATCGTTACGGTAGGCATTGACTTACCTTTCCTTATACTTTCAGCACCGCGGCAAACGGACATTTCTCCCAGCACGTTCCGCAGAGCGTGCACTTTTCCTGGTCGATTACATAGGGGACCTTTTTTTCACCGGTAATCGCCTCGGCCGGACAGTTTTGCAGACATATACCACAAGATTTGCAGGCGTCCGCATCGATTTCGTAACGGAACAGACCGCGACATTCTTTTGCCGGGCAGTGCTTCTCTTTAATGTGTGCGTCGTATTCGTCTCGGAAATAGCGTATTGTGGAGATGACGGGATTTGCGGCAGTCTTACCAAGGGCGCATAAAGCCGTTCCCTCCATCAGCTCGGCCAGGCCCTCAAGCCTTTCAACGTCTCCGACTTGTCCCTCTCCATCGGTGATGCGGTCGAGAATATACAGCATCTGGGCCAGGCCTTCTCGGCAGGGTGTGCATTTGCCGCAGGATTCTTTCTGAAGAAAGTCGGTGAAGTACTTCGCGACCCTGACCATACAGGTGTCCTCGTCCATAACAATCATACCGCCGGAGCCCATCATAGAGCCCAGCTTGGTAAGCTCGTCGAAGTCCACCCGCGCATCGAGGTGTTCAGCAGGTATGCATCCACCGGATGGGCCTCCGGTCTGGACAGCCTTGAAACGCTTGCCGTCAGGTATTCCCCCGCCGATTTCGTCAATAATCTGCCGCAGTGTGATGCCCATGGGAACCTCAACAAGGCCGGTGTTGACAACCTTTCCGACAAGGCTGAATACCTTGGTTCCCTTGGACTTTTCTGTTCCAATGCCGGCGAACCACTCCCCGCCCCGGTTTATGATAGCAGGAACATTGGTCCATGTTTCCACGTTGTTCAGGTTTGTAGGCTTTTCCCAGAGCCCGCTTTCCACGGTGTGGACGTACTTTGCCCTGGGTTCGCCCGGCCGGCCTTCCAGAGAGGCCATCAGCGCCGTCGACTCACCACAGACAAATGCCCCGCCCCCGCGGTTGATGCGGATATCGAACGAAAAAGAACTGCCCAGAATGTTTTCGCCGATAAGGCCCAGCTCTTTCGCTTGCTCAATCGCCAGCTTTAGACGTTCCACCGAAAGGGGGTATTCGTTCCGGACATAAATATACCCGTCTGATGAGCCGATCGCGTATGCACCAATTAGCATACCCTCGATGACAGAGTGAGGGTTTCCCTCCATAATAGCACGGTCCATAAACGCACCGGGGTCTCCCTCGTCACCGTTACAAATAACATATTTTGGCGAACCTTCTGCCTCTCGGCAGGAGCGCCATTTTCGTGCAGTCGGGAAGCCCCCGCCGCCGCGGCCCCTCAGTCCTGCTGCCTCCACCTCCGAGACCACCTCCTCCGCCGTCATCGAGGATAGAACCTTCGCAAGAGCGCTGTATCCCCCTTCAGTGATATAATCGGTGATTTCGGTGGGGTCTATCAAGCCATTATAGGCCAGTGCAACTCTTTGCTGGACCTGATAGAAGGGAATCTTATCAACAGTATCAAGCTTCTCGCCTGTGGCGGGATGCTCGTAGAGCAGTCTGTCTACCAATCGGCCACCGAGTACAGTTTCACGAAATATCTCGGCGACGTCAGGTTCTTCAACCCGCTGATAGAAGATGTCACCAGGCTCGATAATAACTATCGGCCCGTATTCACACAAACCATGGCAGCCGACGGCTTTAGCCCGGATTTCCACGTCCACGTTGGCTTGGCTTACAGCCTCGCGGAAAAGTTCGTACAGCTTGGGCGAGCCTTTTGCCGCGCAGCCGGGGCCGGTACATACATATACGGACTTTGTGGAGGGAGCACGCGAACTGAGCAGTTCTTTACGCTGTGCATCAAGCTCCGCAATGCTGCTGAGCCGCTTGTTGCTAAGTAACGTCATGTTTCACCATCTTTCTCCACGCTTGTCTCGTTTTTACCAAGTCCGTAAAGGACTTCGAGAGCTGATGCTGGAGTAACTCCGTTGTAGTATTTGCCGTCCACTATCATCACGGGCGCCACTGCACAAGCTCCCACGCAATTCACGGCCTGGAAGGTGAATAAGCGGTCGCGGGTCGTGCCGCCCGTCTCAACATGGAATTCCCGGCTGATAGCCTCGGAAATCTTCGGGGCGCCCTTAAGGTAGCAAACCGTGCCTACGCAGAGCGTTACCTCATGAGCACCCTTTGGAGCAAGGTGGAACGAGGCATAGAACGTCGCCACGGCATACAACCGGCTAAGCGGAAGCGAAAGCTGCTTTGCCAGCGAATGCAGTTGCTCCAGTGGCAGATAACCACATTCTGCCTGTAGGTCCTGCATCATGGGTATGAGCATCCCAACATCAGCATCATAGCGGTCAACTATTTGTTCTATGATTTTGTCGTCTTGAGCCATATTCACTGTTACCTTACCGATTCGTAATCAAGGGAAATCGTTGAGTATATTGAACTCTGAATCTGTTGTCAATACATCACTTGGCTGCCCAATATCTAAAGGGCTAAAGGCTTTTTCAAACGGTCTCGATAGTTACCTCCTTGCCTCTTTTCCGCAGTTCCTCGGCAATCTCCCGCACCACAGCCAGCTTCATACCCAGTTGTCGCGGCAGGTCGGGATTTTGATGCGCAGGGTTCACGCTCAGACCCACTATGAAATGGATGTGGTCAACGTTCAGGCACAGGCGGACCAACGCCGAGGCTGCATCCGTTTGGAACTTTACCGTCTCCTGGTCTGCGCCTGATTGAAGCAGCTCATTGGTTCTGGTAAGTGTCAGAATCCCCTCGGTCATCAGGTCAACGCCTTCCAACCTGGCCAATGGTGGAACATCGGGTTTCATCGTGCTAAGGTCAACTTCCAATGACTTATTTCCAAGATAATGGGCAACAATCTTTGACGTGGTCCCCCCACAAACCGCCAGAAAACCGGGACGTTGTGTGAATCTGTCAACGATTTTTTTGTCGATGCTCCTGTCGGCCGGCGGCCCTGTCAACACGGTGGCCAAAAGTTTGTGGCGAACCTTTATAACGGCAACGCTCACATCATCCCCGGGCTTGCCGCAGTAAAGGTCCCAGGCTGCCTGCGCCAGCTTATCGGCGAGCTGCTGCGCCGAAAGGTCCGGGTGACAGTGCTCTTCGAGGAACCGCGTAACCTGCTCGGCGCCCCATCCAAGAGGATAGAGCCCGCCTATGCCGGCGTTTACGATGCCATCGGAGACAAAGACGACCCAGTCACCGACTTTGAGTGTGAATTCCAATTCGCGAATGGTCTTGCCTTCAATTTCTCGTTCCTCGTAGGGAATGGATGCGGACTTGCGCTGATGCAGCAAAACAACCGAAGGCGTGTCGAACTCGACCACCCGCGCATGCCCCTCGGAGAAGAATTGTCCGATCGAGAAGGTGCTGTAGGCGAGTTTTCGGACCTCGCAGACCGGCAGCGTCCTGCTTAATGTCTCCACCACTTCGCCTAAGGACAGCTCATTCTCAATCAGATGCATAACGATTCGCGTAGTCAAAATAGACAGAATATTCGCTTTGACGCCGCTTCCCAGTCCGTCGGAAAGAGCCAGCGTCATCGAATCGGCACGACGGGCGATAGCTATGTTGTCACCGCAGAGTTCTTCGCCGTGTTTTTGATGCTGTTTTGTGCCCCACTCGTAAAATAACTTCATCACTGACCCTCTTGGCTGTAGAGGGAGATAAGCTTTGTCAAAAGCACCTTGGTCTCCGCTGTCGTCTCACCAAGAAGTCTCGCTATTTCCTGTACCGTCTGCATCTGCCGCGAGATGACCTCCTGCGCCCGTTTCAACATCTGCGCCTTGAGGTCAAGAAAGTCTTTTCTGGCCTTTTCCTCCTCAGAGATGTCGATGAAGATACCGCAGTAAAGGTCCTCACCCTCAATGGGGAAGATACCAACTCGGAAGCTGACACTATGCTCAGGAACGCTCTCTTTGACCATCAGCGAACCGCCTGCGGCGATGGCGCTTTCGAAGCAATCAGAATGTACAAAGTCCCTGGCCAGGTGCCCCGAAAGCTCCTCGTTTTCGCATTGAAACATTTTAAGGAAGGCCGGATTGACGAAGCGGATGTGTGTTTTTTTGTCCACCAGAAGAACGCCGTTCGGTGTATGCTGCAATATAGCGCTGGTGTGCGTGTCTACCTGGCTTTTGGAAAGTTTCATACTAACTTCTCCTTTTACGGGGTTTCTTTGCGCTGCCTTTTGGTTTCTTTTTCTTTAGAGCGTTCTGCACTTTCTTGCGGAACGTTTTGGCCCCCTCTTCTGCGCTGGGGCTGCTTAAAATCTCATCGCCGAACTTCCAGTTGATTCCCTCTCCGCATCGCTCCATACAGAACGAGCCTTTCAGCTCGACCTTGTCCTCAAGACCCTTATTTGTAAGAAAGTCGTTAAAACGAGTTATCATTTCCCGGGCACCCTTGATATGGCACGAGCTGCCCACACATACGGTTACGGTAATCATTGGGTACTCTCTGTAGGTTTCTGTTTATTTTTCTGAGTTGACGAGACAAGGTCCTGGGCAGCGCGGCGGCGCCGGCTCGCTGCAAAGTCCTTTTCGCTGCCTAATTTCAGCGCTTTTGTGGGACAAGCCTCAACGCAAGCCGGCTCTTGCCCCATCCTGGCTCGCTCAATACAAAGGTCGCATTTGACCATGGCTTTGCCGTCACGGGAGAGCTCAATAACTCCGAACGGACAAACGAGAAGGCAATACTTGCAGCCAATGCACTTGTCTTGTTCAATCAACACAGGCCCATCAGTTTCCTCTCGATGTATCGCCCCCGTCGGGCAAACTGCAATACAAGGCGCGTCCTCACAGTGCCTGCACTGCAGCGGCACTGCAAATTCCCCTGTCGCCTGCACCGTAACTCTACGCTGCGGCTTTGGCTGCTCTTGCACCGCCTCCTGAAGGACTTTCGAATCCGAATGCGCGACCGCACATGCTATTTCACAGCTTTTGCAGCCCAGGCATTTTTCGATATCTACCATTATGCTTTTATTTTTCAAATCCATCTTGTTCTCCGGGATAATTCGACTCGACTGAGCTTGTTATACTATGAAGATACAATCCCTTCACTGATTAAGTCCATCAGATTATTTTTGGCAACCTTTAATGCGTCCACCAGTTCCGGACAGGCGTGAAAGACCGGCCTGAATTCGAGGTCCGCTTCCTGAACAGAGCGGCTATATCGAAGACTTCCCAGTAGAGCTGCATCTTTCAATTGAGATTTTATCACGTCCGTTTGGGCCGCTTCTGTAATTTTGTTGGCAATAGCTGCAACATTTTTGATTCCTAATTCCCTGGCCATTTTCGCCACCTTATTGGCCGTTTCAATGCTCCTGCCGCCTGGTTCTACCACAACTACCAGAGCATCGATTCCAAGGACGCTTGCTCTGCCCATAAACTCAAGTCCCGCCGCCAGGTCTACCAGAACCAGCTCCTGCCGCTGTAGTATGGTGTGGGTAAGCAGTGCCTTCAGAAACGCTCCTTCAGGGCAGGCGCAGCCCGCACCAGCCTGGGTAATACCTCCCAGGACTAACAATTTCAATCCGACCACCTCAAGCCAGTATTTCTCTGGCAGGTCGCTTACTTTTGGATTTAGCTTAAAGTACGTTCCTACGGCATCTTTACCGGTGCCGGTACGTTCGGCAATTAACTGTTTCATTTTGATAAGTGGCTCCGGGTTTTGCTCGGAAGGTATACCAAAAGCTGAAGCAAGGTTGGTGTTTGGGTCGGCGTCAACCGCAAGGACGTCAAATTTATCTTCTGCAAATAATTGCCCCCAGACCGCAGAGACTGTGGTCTTACCTACCCCTCCTTTGCCGCCGATTGCTATTTTCGCACCCTGCATTAAAAAATATTATGATGGCCGTTCATTTCGGCCGTATCAACTCCCACATGATAGGGGCGGTTCGCGAACCGCCCATACTAATCGAGTCAACGCAAAAAACGCATTATTGCAGTTTTTTCTTGTCTTTTCAAACACTTTTCTTTCTTTTTTTTCCCAAAACTGCTAATCCACGAAATTCAATAGTATATACGCGAGCCATCAGGAAACGTTCACCCCGCACTAAAGCAGTCCAATTATTTCATTCTGCTGCCTTTACTAATGCCTTCACGGTCAGATTCACGAGCGCCCCCAGGGCGTCCAAAGGCAGGTGAATACCTGCGGTTTGGTCGAATAGTATTGATGCTCTGGCGCCGAATTCCTCGTCGCTTCGCCAGATTACTATCTTTAGCCGGACCCGAGGCAACGCGGACAATTCAATAGAAGCATCGCCGAATTCGCATCGTTTAGCGCCGAACCGCTCCGAAACCTCGTATAACCGTTCGGGCCACTTTCCAAACGTCTCTTCCAATCGCTCGGTAGGAAGGCTGTGCGGACCCCGGAAGTAAAATTGACCACTCGGCAAATTTTCCGGACCAACAAATTTGTTGGCCGGTGGTATGTCTTGAGCGTTTATAAGATAGGCAAGAAGGCAAAGCTGCTCCAGAAATTCTGCGGGTGTCGGTGATGAAGTAGGGGCGGTTCGCGAACCGCCCGTACCAGTGGAGAAGATTTGGCTTTCGGCAGGCTTAACTACATACTCGGTGTTCAGCAGAGTGATAATATAGCGCTGCGGGTCGGTCAGGTATTGACACTTTGCCCTTTGCGCGGTTCTTTGGCGGTCAAGCTTATTAAGTTGTTCCCACAGACCCTTATGAGCCATTTTGTTTTGTGTCCTCTATTCGTATCTCCTATCTCGCAGATTGCTCAGGATTGACGGCGATTTCAATTTATAATTTTACGATTGCGCGTTGAGCTCGTTCGCTCCGTTCACAATGGCATATAGGATTAGGGGTTTCATCAAGGTGACGAGTCGATGCCTTTGATGCCGTTAATGGTAAGGTTCGCGTCCGGAAGCTGGTCTCTGGCTGGGCGAATCTGTCCGACCTTAAGGTAATTAACATGACCATCAGCGAAGAGATAGTTTCTGCTCCCCTGCCAACACCACCATCCCTGGTCATTGGGTTCTGGTGCGTGATTGCTGAACCATTCGCCGACAAGGATTTTTCCTGAGGGCTTGGCCACTTCAAAACTTCCTTGCGGTATGGATGGCTGCGCAGTCATGAATGTGTCGGTGACGCTGTTCATCGTGTCGATCTGTTCGGGGCTGTGGTAAAAGGTCATAGAGTAAGCGTAACTGAAGCTCTCGCGTTGGGTTTTGTAGGTGATATCTTGAGGGCACAACAGGACCGAAGGGTTGTCTTCTGTGATATTGGTGCTCAGGTAAGGCTCGACAAAGGACCGCCAACGTCCCATCCACAGCCAATAGCCTCCTGGGAGTGGGTCTTGAGCACAGGGATACATCTCCTCATTGGCGTCAAGGTACATATCTACGGCCAGCTTGATTTGCTTCAGGTTGTGGGCACACTTGATACGCATCGCTGCTGTTCTGGCTTTTTCAAGTGATGGCACAAGTATGGAAAGCAGCAAAGCGATGATGGCTATGACAACAAGCACTTCTACAAGAGTGAAACCGAACCGAAATGGCTTCTTTACGGCTTTAGGGCAGCAAACGTTAGTATCTGATGTTGTGCTTTTTACTTTCACGTTGTCCAGATTAATTGAAAGCGGTATGTTTGTCAAGTCCTGAATCGAATGGGCCTGATGTTGCGTGTAATTACGTGCGATGATGCTTGCCCCGTTAGATACAGAAAGAAAAAGAATATCTAACGGGGCCTGCCGAATCTTCGAGTGCCGGTCTCAATGACCGCCGCCCTGCAGCATATCCACGGCGTGCGGCAGGACGTCCAAAATTACATCCAGCGATTCCTTCACGCCTTTTGGACTGCCCGGCAGGTTGATTATAAGTGTATGTCCGCGAATACCCGCAACGCCCCGGGAAAGCATGGCGTTTTGGGTTTTTTTCAGTCCCTCCGACCGCATTGCTTCTGCCAGGCCGGGGACCATTTTTTGACATACCTCAGCGGTGGCCTCCGGCGTAACGTCTCGTGGCCCGGGGCCGGTGCCGCCGGTGGTGAGGACAATATCAGCTTTTACATCATCGGAAAAGTTTGTAAGCGCTTCTTTGATACCTTCTATTTCATCGGCTGCGATTTTGTACTCACAAATCTCGAATTTATCATCCGGGAGAACATTCTTGATAGTTTGCCCACTTACGTCCTCTCTTTTTTGCTGTGAGCAACTGTCGCTAACTGTCAGGATGGCTACCTTAATCATTTGAACTTGAACATTCCCTACGGCTTGCCGCAGGGTTCTTCATTGGAGGAATGTCAATGTCTGATGAAACATCCTCTGCTAATACCCGATTCAAAGCACGTTCAATTTCGACGCGCTCGGTGCCGAGCGGCCTGCCGGAAATCGAGCTCATCACTATTTCAAACGCATCATCAAACTTAAGTATCGTACTTTTCCTTAAATTCTTCATACTCTGCCATTGTATTGAGATTGGTGAACTGTTCTGCTTCCAGGTTAATATACTTGACCTTACAGTAACCGAACGCATCGCTTATCTTACGTTTTCCTGATGACAGGACTTTGTTCATAGCTTTAAGAGCACTTTTGTTGTATATCGCAAAGAGCGGCTCATGTTTGTCGCTGCCGGTGGTTGGAATGACCATCTCTGCCGCCTGGGCTTCGGCAAGCATTTTCCTGACGAATCTTATGTCTATGTGCGGGATGTCGCAGGCGACCACAAAATTAAGTTCGTTCTCTGTGCCCCGAAGAGCCGAAGCTATACCCATCAAAGGTCCCTGCCCCGGCATCTTGTCCGGGATGCAGTCGCAGCCGAGAAAGGCATATTTTTCTTTCTTCTCGGTGCTTATAAGTATCTGGCTGAATGTGCCGCGAAGCTGGTCGCATATATGCTCTATGATGGGCCGGTCCTTAATCAACAACATACTCTTGTCAACGCCTGTTCGAGAGCTGGTCCCGCCTGCCATGATTATCGCCGTTGCCTTTTCCTGCATCACCCATTTCTTGTCGTTCAGTTTTATCTGCTCCAAATCAAAATCATAACCGCCTGCATTGGCGACTACAATTCTATCCGCATATTGTTTGACATTGCGGGCCGAGCTTTTCCACGCTTCTCGACCCCGGGCCTTGACGATAAGAAACAATCCCGGCTCAACCACTTGCCGCAGCGAGTTTGATTCGCAAATTGAGACCGCATCAGGCCCGATTATGTTAAGCAGGGCGGTTAATCCCTCTTCCAGGCGTTTTTTCATAACGCGCAGCCAGAAAACCCGCTTTGATCCGGCGGCAAGAAGTCTTGCCGTGTCTTTTTGTGAATTGCTGTCGGTTTCTTCCAAAATGTGGAAATCGCCGTCGATAGACGAGCAGACCCCACAGCCTTGACCGCCGCGGGGACATTGTCCGTCTTTGGCTCTTATCGTTGTAACCTTTATTCCTGTGATAGCCGTAGTTTTGCCGAATTTCTTAATGAGAGCACAGGCCAGTTCTGTTTTGCCGACATTTGCACCGGCTGACCCAATCATCAGCATCCCATTGAGCTTAATCATTGAGGCCGTTCCCAATTTTGTGCTCCTTCAGTATCCTGATGACTTGGTTGACGGAGTCTTCTTTCTTGGCGGCTAATTTCGTACTCGGGTAATTCCCATATAATTTCTGAACACGCTCTTCAAGCTCTTGACGAACAACGAGCACGACAGGAACATTCGTGGATGCAAGTAACAGATCGACCTCTTTTCGCCAACCTCTGCCGTCCAGCTCTAACGGGCCGAACTCATCGACGATAATAAGGTCTGCCGAGCTTGCTGATGATGGATTAAGTGCCGCTTTTCCGAGCTTTAATCCTGCCTTTGTAAAAGCCCATCTTCCTCTTTTACCTGCCGCTGTTCTTCGGTTCGCCAAATTTATTTGCTTGTCCCGCATAAGATCAACCGCACCAAAACCAACTAATCGGCTGTCTTTGTAAACAGCAGGTGCCAGCAGCCCGGCAACAATAAAACCCTTCAAACGTACCTGCCTTGCAAGTCGGTCGGCGGCTGTTGTTTTGCCGCTGTGCTTTCGGCCTGTAAACAAAATAAGCTTGGATGGTTTTGATATCATCTCGGAGAAAATAGAATATGCTCGGCAGCGGACAATCGCCTCGTTTTCGCCGGTAACTCAGGAAAAGAAACTTACCACCAGTCCGAATACCCACAACACACCCGTGACAAACGACGCACTGCTTGGCAAAAGTTGTCGGCGATACACAAATGGCATGGGAAAGCTTAGCTTCAAACGTTCGGCAAAACGACAACTTAACGGCACCAAAATCGCACACAACAAGGCTGCGATAGTCCCGCCGACGCCGATATGATGCAGCACTTTGCCAATGCCGCCGCCTGCCCAGTGCTCGTAACGAATAAGGTAGGTTATCATAAAGGCAAATAAGCTGTAGCTGGCATAAACTGTCACCACCGCACTGGCGGCTCTATTTCTTATCTTCATCATATTCAAAGCCAGGTCGTAGCAAAGGCCGATTAAAAAAATTCCCAGAAGATGACATGCAAAAAATGGGGCGTTCAGAAATTTATACAGCATTGCAAGGCTGGCTATGGCGGTTGCCGTCCCTTTCTGTGGAAAGTATGCATTTGCAAAAGTCAGAATAACAAGTCCAATCACAGTCAAAATCGTTGATGCATGCTCTATTTCAGACTTGTATAAAACGCCGCCCAACAGAGCTTCCGAAATACCCCACAAACCGCTGAAAAATAATATTCCCAAAATATACTCTTTCTTCATTTTGCTAATCTCCTGTACTAAAACTGTTTTCCTGTAAAAATGACGCATTGTTACTCTGTGCCCCATAGCCAATACTGGCCAAGCTCGGCTACATCCAGGAAGTCCACCTTGCAGTCGCCGTTAATATCCGCGGGCGTATAGCGTTTCAAATCACCGGTCCTGGTCGTGAGCAGTTGATAATAATCCCATTCATAATAGTTTTTGTATCCGTCGTATTGCTCGATTATACCTGTAACACTGCAAAAGTGGCTGCCAATGTCGACAAATCGGTGATAGTCGTCATCCTCAACCTCTTCATTCATATACTCCGCGGCCCAGCAGATGTCATTTGGGCCTGCATTGTTAAAAATTACAAGGCTGTAGTTGTCCGCAGCTTTACCCAAATCTTTTTCTGTTACTATAATATTATCTACCTTCACGAGCATCGCTTCGTATTTCTCGGCATTATGGTTTTCAACAAGCCATCCCTCAGGACTAATTTGATAAATAGGTGCGGTAATATCATTTGGTTCGATTGAAATGGGTTCCGGCAGGTCGTTGCCGGTACTTTCAACCAAAAAACCGGATTTGTTCTCAAACATTAATTGAGTATTTCCTTTAGATTCTTCAACTGTCGTATCTGTCAGTGATATCCAATCGCCGACATCCACAGTATTATAAAAATCCTTGGCATCTGTAAAGTCTTTGATTACTATGCCTCCCCAGCCATCCGGATAGGCGGGGTCGTAAAGCGTAACCTTGGGTTTACTGCCGCCGAACTTGTGTATAACGATGCCGCCGATACAGTTTACATTTTCACCGACGTGGGGGCTGTTTAATTCTTCCGGGTCGGATTGATACTGAAGGTCGTATATGCTGTAATCAACACCATCGGCAATTTGTGTAAAACCTGCCAATGTTAATATCATCATTGAAACAACCAGTCTTTTCATCTTTGTCTCCTGTGCAGAATAGTTAAAATTAAGGATACGGGAACCAATTTCCGTCTTCTCTCGGCGGAACCTCCAAATCGTCCGGCCAATCTTTCTTCCAAACGCTTTTTTTCCATTCAACGTGGTAGTCGCAGAATAGTATCGAGCCGCCCAGACCGTTTTTGCCTTTTCTATGGCGGGTGCTGAATTCTCTTGGATAAGCGCCGCAGTATCGGCCCGCCGAGCGATTGAGCCTAATGCCATTGTAACCCAGCCCGGGGTCAAGAAGCTGGTCATATAGCAGGATTACTCTTGAGGGAAACCTTATTAAAGCGGTATCCAGAAAACTTGGCATATTATTAGTTCCGCCTTTTGGGTCTGTATAAGGCCAGTTCGGTGGCCAGCAGTTGCCGTCAAGCTCAAGGCATGAATTCATCGCATAAGAAAAGTATCCAATCCTTTCATAAGGATAATTGTAGTTGGCACCTTTTAGAATTATTGCTGAAGGGCATTGAAAAATGGTATCAGTGCCCGGCTTGTTATATAGTGCATAATCCCGCCATGGCTTTAAATTTATAAAAGGTGGCAAAACGTCCACCCACCCGTAATAATAATCCGCGATTTCCTCCGGTGTTTGAGGGTCAATTTCTGTTCTGTCTCTGCCGTCAATATGCGGGTAAAAACCGTCATTTTCTGTGGAATAAGCTTCAAAAGCCAGGCCCCATTGCCTTAGTCGACTTTGACAGACGGTCTGTTTAGCTATAGATTTTGACCCATATAAAGCCGGCAGTATTATACTCATCATCAGAGAAATAATGGAAATGACAACTAACAGCTCCACAAGGCTAAAAGCACAAACATCAGCACATAGTGTACAACTTTTGGTTGCTTTTTTCATTTTACAAGTCTCCTGATGTGCTTTGTAAAGGCTTTTTCTACCGCTTTTTCGATATCACTTCGAAATCTCGTATAGGCTTTTACCCATTTTTTCCCTTGTTCGGTTAGTTCAGTTCGGCCGCCCTGTATGCCGCCTCGTTGTTTCTCGACTAGGCCGACATTCAGACATTGCTGCGCTTTCTTCAAATCGCCCCACGCCTTTCGATAGCTTATATGAAGCGACTGGCTGGCTGCTCTTAATGAGCCTTCGGTATCGATGCTCTTGAGCAGCCGCCACTTGCCGTCGCCGAAAACGCCTTCAGCATCTTTTGTACTCAGCCAGAGCTTAAATCTTGTCCTCAACTTTTTCATATTTCTGTCCTTCCGGTCAAATTATGAAAAGCAGCCAAGCTGACATTTACGGATTTTTATTTTTTGTCGATTACAAATATGGCCGATTTCAGAGACTTCTACACCGAATTCCTGCGCCAGTTCAAATGCCTCGGCACATGCCAGTTTTTTCCCGCCGTCCGTTTCTTGCGCCCGTTCGCGAACAGCGTCAGTCAAATTATCACTTGTACACATTCGCGCCTGTCTCCAGTACTTCCTTTTGGTTATGCACCACTCGACATATCGATTTGGAAAAAAATAAAAATGTCCTTTTTTCATAAGGCACTCTAACAAAACCAAATCTGTCTCCCCGAGCGCAGTCGAGGAATCTATTAAAATAATCCCGCGAAGCGGCTCCTCATTTTGAAGTCAGGTTTTGTTAGAGCCTCTAAATTGCAAATACGCAGGCCATTTATGTTTGATAATAACCGAGTCCGCTGCCGCTGTCTATCCTTCTTGCGGAAAATTTTTCCCCCGCTGTCGGAGGCTTTGATAATCAAAGTCTTGTCCCGTTGGATGCTTTCTCAAATTAGATGGTTTTTTCGACGGCAGCATTTTGCATCTAACAGGGCTTGCAAAACGTGTTAAAAATGATATAAATCAACTGTTATGGTTAAGGATGTAAAAAAGCAAATCCGGCAATTACGCGGTGAAATACGAGAGCACGATTACCTCTATTACGTCCTCAATCAGCCGAAAATCAGCGACCATCAATACGATAAGCTTTTTGCCGAGCTCAAGGAATTAGAGCAGGCAAATCCTCAATTCATAACACCGGATTCACCAACACAGCGGGTTTCTGAGAGGCCGCTCGAAGGTTTTACGAGCATCAGGCATTCTGTACCGATGCTAAGTATGGACAACACCTATAACGCCGAGGAGTTGAGGGCGTTTGATGAGAGGGTTCGCAAGCAGCTGGGCAGCGAGGATTACGATTATGTGGTCGAATTGAAAATCGACGGCCTTGCGATAAGTCTTCGCTATGAAAGGGGCCAGCTTGTAACGGCTGCTACTCGCGGCGATGGCGAGGTGGGCGACGATGTTACCGCCAATGTTCGCACGATAAAAGCCATCCCGCTTGTGCTGTTTGGTGATGGCAAAATTCCCGATGTCCTCGAAGTTCGCGGCGAAGTCTATATGCCGACAACATCGTTTATCGAACTGAACAGACTTCGCGCAGAGGCCGGCGAACCCGCTTTTGCCAATCCACGAAATGCCGCGGCGGGTTCTTTGAAACTCCTCGATGCAAAAATTACGGCCGCAAGAAATCTTTCATTCTTCGCTTATGCGACCGGCGAGCTGTCCGAGCCGTTAGCTGCAAATCATTACCAGACTCTCGAAAAATTCAAAAAACTGGGATTGCCCGTAAATCCTAAAATCAAAAGGGCCAAAAACATAGACGAGGTAATCAATATCTGCCTTAGCTGGACAGAAAGGCACTCGAAGCTCAACTACCATATCGATGGAATGGTAATAAAGATTAACCGTTTTGACCAGCGGGACGTCCTCGGCGCCACCGGCAGGGCTCCTCGATGGTGTATTTCCTACAAATTTCCCGCAGAGCGAGCGGAGACAATCGTTGAGTCTATCGATGTACAGGTTGGCAAAAGTGGGATTTTGACGCCGGTGGCAAATTTGACTGCCGTTCAACTTTCGGGGACAGCCGTTAAGCGGGCAAGCCTGCACAATTTCGACGAATTGAATCGGCTCAATGTCGGTGTAGGCGACACGGTGGTAATTGAAAAGGCCGGCGAGATAATACCACAGGTAATCGAGGTGAAGGCAAAAGCCGCCGTCAACGTCCCCTTTGAAGTACCCACGCAATGTCCGATTTGCGGTTCTGCTGTGGCCAGGGACGAAGAGGGCGTTTATATTCGATGTCTCAATCCGGATTGTTTGGGCCAGTTGAAAGAACGCTTGAAATATTTTGCCGGCCGGGGCCAGATGGATATAGAACACTTGGGTGATGCTCTGATCGGGCAACTGGTTGATACCGGGCTGGTACGGGATTTGGCCGACCTCTATAAATTGAAGAAATCTGATTTAATCGGTCTTGATCGTATGGGTGAAAAAAGCGCGGATAATGTTATAAAAGCAATTAGGAAAAGCGAAAAAAGAGCTTTGGCACGGATTATTGCTGGTTTGGGCATACGTCATATTGGTGGGCAATCAGCACAGATTTTATCCGAACACTTTGGTACTTTTCCCGCCTTTATGGCTGCGAGTGAAGAAGAATTAGCAAACATAGACCAAGTCGGCCCGACCATGGCGAGGAGTATCCGTGAATATTTTAATAAGCAGATGGACCTTTTACGAGAGTTATTAAAATATTTGAATCCACCACCAAAAACACAACGCACGGATAAACTGGAAGGGGTAACGATTGTTGTTACCGGCACCTTGGAGAATTTCACCCGCCAGCAGGCCGAACAGGCAATCAGACAGGCAGGTGGAAAGGCACCCTCCAGCGTGAGTAAGAAGACTGATTTTGTATTGGCTGGCAAAGAGGCGGGAAGCAAACTCGATAAGGCGCAGAAGCTGGGCGTCACAGTAATAAATGAAAAGCAGTTTTTAGAAATGCTTGTTACAAAAGGGGAGCAGTAGGTGAGTAAAATAGTAATTGGTATCGTAGGAAGTTATCGTAAAGGCAGGATTATCGATACGGCAATCTCAGCGGTTCTTGCCGGTGCACAAGCTGGCGGTGCTGAGACGAAAAAGATTTACCTTCTTGATAAGCATGTCGAGTTTTGCACAAACTGCCGAAAATGTACACAGCAAGAGGTTGATGGTGTAAGGGGTAAGTGTATACATACTGATGATATGGAGCAGATACTTTGCGAAATTGACGGTGCAGACGGAATTGTATTGGGTTCGCCGATTAACTTTTTTAGCGTTACGGCACTTATGAAAAGATTTATTGAAAGACTGCTGCCGTATTGTTATTGGCCCTGGGGCAGCGAAATACCCAGACGTCGAATAAAAAAGCCGGTTAAAAAAGCTGTCATTATTACATCAAGCGGTTGCCCTGCTTGGCTGGGCAGGATTATTTTCCGGTCTGTGCTGAGTGTTTTGAAGGCGGCGGCGAAATGTGTGGGTGCCAGGGCTGTTAAATCGCTATATCTCGGACGTGTTTGCAAGGCTGAAGAGCAGCAACTATCTCAAAAAGAAATACTTACACTGCAGAAGGCAGGAGAGAAGATTGTTTCCTGAGTAGGTTTTATTCAATAAATGAGTGATAAAAACGAAAGTTATATGCAGACGGCGTTAAAGCTGGCACAGCGGGGCATCGGCTCGGTTGAGCCGAATCCCGCAGTCGGGGCCGTTTTAGTAAAGGCAAATCAGGTTATCGGCAAGGGCTGGCACAGGGAATTTGGCGGCCCTCACGCAGAGATAAACGCTCTGGAAAATTGCAAAACGCTGGGCGTTAATCCCCGTGGAGCCACGATGTATGTGAGCTTGGAGCCGTGCTGTCATCAGGCAAAGACCGGGCCTTGCACCGAAGCAATAATTGCCGCTGGCCTGGTAAAGGTTGTCGTAGCCACGATTGACCCCTCAGAACACGCCAACGGCAAAGGCATTGAGCAGCTTCGCAATGCAGGAGTCGAGGTAGTGGTTGGTGTCTGTGAAACGCAGGCACGTCTGCTAAATGCCCCTTTTTTCAAATTTACTGCGACCGGCAAAACCTGGGTGATATTGAAATGGGCACAAAGCATCGACTCCAAAGTTGCTTATACTGATAAAAGCCGGGAGCGGCGGTGGATTTCCGGAGAACAAAGCAGAAAAGACGTCCACAAACTGCGCCGTCGGGCTGGCGCCATATTGGTAGGTATCAATACGGTAATTGCCGACGACCCGTTATTGACGGCCCGGCCCGTTAGAAGTCCGCACCGAAAGTCCACCGGAGCTTTACAGGGACTTACTTCTAACGGGGCTCGGCCGAGCAAAGGCAAAAAGGCCACCAGAATCGTATTGGACAGCCATCTCAGAATTCCATTGGATTGCAAGCTGCTTGCAACGACTAAAGAAGCCCCTGTACTAATCTTAACGAGTCAACAAACGCTCCGGGCACATTCCCAGATTGTGGAGAAAGTAAACCAAAAGGGAGCTGAAGTGCTTGCTTACCCTGATGCACCGGCTCGCTCTAATCTATATTTTCTCACTTCTGAACTGGCTAAACGCGGCATTGCTCAATTACTTGTCGAAGGTGGGCCGACAGTAATAGCCTCATTTTTGAAGCAGCGACTCGCTGACGAAATTGTCGTTTATATCACGCCGAAGATACTCGGGGCACAGGGCGGCGTCGGGATAAACCCGCCGATGGCAGAATTGACCGAAGCTGTGGACTTGTATAACGTTGATATTAAGCGTTTTGGAGACGATGTTCGTCTAACTGGTTTATCGAAGAAAGCACTTGACGAAATTTCAATCTGCCCCTGAAACAAAACGCTCCTGATTTATTTAATTTGGAAATCCGGCGGATGGACAAAAGAGAAGTGGTTAGACTGGCGATTGAGGGTCGAAAGGTCCCCTATGTGCCGTGGCACTGTGGTTTTACTGTCGAAGCCGCAGAAAAACTGCAAAAGCACTTTGGCCGGGACGATTTAGACCGCGTCTTGGATAACCATTTTGTCAAGCTCGGCAGTGATATCGGGTTTTTCACTGCTCTTGGCAATGAACGGTTCCGTGATGTCTTTGGCGTCGTCTGGGACCGCAGAGTGGACAAGGACATAGGCAATGTTGAGGGGCCTCTTTTGCCGGAGCCAACGCTCAAAGGATATGAGTTCCCGGACCCGCTCGAACGGCGTTTTTTTGAGGGCATTCCTGAGAGAATATCCAGGTATAGTGATTGTTTCAGAGTTTTTAAGATTGGTTTTTCACTTTATGAGAGGGCATGGACTCTTCGTGGTATGCAAAATTTGATGATGGATTTCATCGACCATCCGGACTTTGTGCGCCAGCTGTTGCATACGATAGCCGACTATAATATCGCTCAGGTTAGGCAGGCTTTGAAATATGATATAGACGCAGTTTATTTCGGCGATGACTGGGGCCAGCAGACGGGCTTGCAGATGGGGCCGCGCTTCTGGCGCCAGTTCATTTACCCGCAGTTGAAGCGGATGTACTCGGTGGCTCGAGAGGCTGGCAAGTATGTTACAATTCATTCCTGCGGCAAAGTAGATGAGCTGTTTGACGATTTGATTGAAATCGGCCTCAGTTGCTTCAATCCGTTTCAGCCTGAGGTTATGGATGTCCTCGAACTTATGAAAAGATACAGAGGTCGGCTTGCGTTTCATGGCGGCTTGTCCACCCAGCGGACACTGCCCTATGGCTCGGTTGACGATGTTAAGAATGAAACAGTTGCACTCTTGCAAGCCGGCAGGCGTGGTGGATATATCTTTGCACCATCTCACGCGGTCGAAGGGGATGTTCCGCTCGAAAATATGTTGGCCTTTATACAGGTGCTGCATACTCAAGGCGGGTACGAAGGAAAATCACAGCGGGGCGGCGGACTGAAGATAAATTTGACATGAATCGCTCGTGTCTGCCTTTTTATAGCTTCAAAAAGGGTCCTGTTTAGTCCGAAAACACATTTTTACAAAGCCGATTTTGCCCTTTCCGGCCTTGTTTAGCAGCCTGGTGGGGGATGTAGTAACGCAGCATTCGAAAACGGCCGAAATAGATATAAACTGGACTCGGACGCGCCATAAACCGGAAAGAACAGCGCGGGCCGGCGTAAGAGTGCGGAGTTGATATTGAAATTATCAGATGAAAGGTCGCATTATGAGTGAAGAAAGGCGATGTATGAAATGTGGTGGCACCAATCTTGAGGCTGGTGAATTTCAATCCACAGGGAAAATCTATTCTCGTCCAAAGCATGCCAGATTAGTCACACTTCTCACGACGGGAGTTCCTGTTGATACCATCATCTGCTTGGACTGCGGGCATGTAGAATTGATTGTCGACGCAGAAAAAGCAAAATCAATCACAAAGGCCTCTTGACCCAGGGCAGACCTACCTATTGCTCTGTCAACTCTCAAATGAGGGTTTGTCATTCCCGCGAAAGCGGGAATCCAGATTCTAAAGAAATGGATTCCGCATCAAGTGCGGAATGACAATGCCTCAAATCATACTTGACAGAGCACTATGCCGTCTCGGCAACAATTGTACTCGAAACTGCCGCGCTCTTGCTGCCGGGCTTGCCCCGTAGCGGTGTCAGCCCAGTAAGAGCAGCCGCTGACTTGTAGTCTCAGTGCTGCCTGAGGTTATGGGGCGTGCCTGTGCTTGTTTTAGGAATATGCTTCAGAATGACGGGCAAAAATCAACTAACGATTTTTGCCTGTCATTTTTTTGTTTCGCAGGATGTGGTGGTAGTGTTGAGCGAAGCGGTGGGCTTCGTCCCGGACATACTGCAGAAGCTTGCGGACAGGCGTCGGTCAGTTAGGGGCGATAGACTTCTCGCCTGTGGCCGATTTTGAATACATCTACTGCCAAAACTTTATCGTTGACGGAATAGACTATTCTGTAATCACCCTGTCGAATGCGATATTGCTCCTGTCCTGAGAGTTTCTGCGAGCCGTGAGGTCTTGGATTTTGGGCCAGTGATTGAATGCGTTTGACGATTTTCGGCAGGTCTTTCTTTGGGATGTCTGACAGCTCTTTTGCAGCAGATTTTTTTATCGTTATTTTATATTTTGCCATTCTTTCTGAGCTTCTTCAAAACATCCTCAAACGCCAGGCTCGGTTCATCTTTGCGCTGCTCGAAAGCCGACAAATCAACGGAATCCTCCGCCAAAGAGAGTTTAATCGCCTCTTCGACCAATTCTGACATCGAATGTTCTGTCTCTGCTGCCTTTATGCGCAAAGCATGATGCAGCTCAGAATCCAGGTAAACTGTCGTTCTCTTTGTATTAGTCTTCATCTTATGACCTCGGTATAGCATTATAGCATTAGACCATCTTGATGTCAAGGTGCTGTGGATATATTTTTCAGGATTTCTTGTTCAGCAGTTTCTTGTTTCGCAGGATGTGGTGGTAGTGCTGAGCGAAGCGGTGGGCTTCGTCCCGGACATACTGCAGGAGCTTGCGGACAGGCGAATGGGAGGCTAATTTCAACGGCTTGGAGCTTCCCTGCAGGAAAATCTCCTCTTCTCTTTTAGCGATAGAGGCAATTTTCGTGCCCTGTGCCCCCGGACCCGGGCCACAAGCTGCGGGATACGAATCCAGCATATCTCTAAATGCGGCTTCGGCGGCCCTTAGATGCCCGAGGCCGCCGTCGATTAACACGAGGTCCGGCCAGAGTTCTTCACCCCTCATTGCATATTTGTATCTGCGTTTGACCACTTCGGAAATCATTGCGTAGTCGTCGATTCTCTTGACGGTTTTGATTTTGAATCGCCGATAGCCGCTTTTGAAGGGCCTGCCGTCAATGAATTTCACCAGCGAGCCGACTGCTTCGGCCCCGGCGATATTGGCAACATCGATGCCCTCGATAATCCTGACCGGCTGTGTGCTTTGCAGCAGTTTTCGTAGCTGCAGGAGGGCTTCGGTGGGGTCAGCGGCGAAAACTTCCGGCTGAACGTGTTCGTCGGGCGTGCCACGGCGGTCAAGACGTTCAATCAGTCGGATACGGTCGCGGAACATCGCTGCTTTCTCGTATTTAAGCTTTTCGGCGGCTTCGGTCATTTGTTTTTGCAACTGACGCAGGATGGTTGAACGCTTCGAGCGCAGGAATTTTATAAGGTCGGTAACGATTTTCTTGTATTCGCCTTTATCAATTTTTGCTGCACAGGGGGCGGCGCACTGCTTTATGCTGTATAAAAGGCAGGGGCGGAAGAATTTACGCTTCGCGTCTGTTTCTTTGATATTTAGGCCGCACGTTCGAAACTTGAATATTTTCTGCAATATTACTAAAACGGCCCGAAGGTCCTTTGCGCCTGCGAAAGGCCCGAATAGCCTGCTGCCGGTTGGCCGCGGTTTTCGAGTGATATAGACGCCCGGAAAATCGTCTCCTGTCGTAATTTCCAGATACGGGAAGGTTTTGTCATCGACCAGGTCCGTGTTGTACGGCGGGCGAATGTCCTTAATCAGCCGGGCTTCCGTAAGCAAAGCGTCAACTTCCGTCTCCGTTTCCAGGAAATCGACTGTTTTGACTTTACTTATCATTTCGGTGATTTTCGGCCCGCGTGCAGCGGCAAGGTCGCTGCCTGGCTGAAAATAGCTGCCGACTCTGGAGCGGAGATTTTTGGCCTTGCCGATATAAAGGACTTTATCGCCAGCCCCTTTCATAAAATAAAGGCCCGGACCGGCGGGGAAGCTCTTTGTCCTTTCTCGAATTGCTGCTAATGTGCTGTCTGTTTCGGCTGACATATCTTTATACTAACAACTTTGTGAGATTATCCAAAAGACATTGCTTTCTTCTAAAATTTTTTTTCTTACGTAGGTTCAACTGTTGCAAGGACTAACAGCGTAGCCAATAAATTTAAACAAAAATTTCTTACTTTTATCTTTACAGTAGTTCAATTCACAATTAAGTTTGTAGCTTGTTTTTACCGACTATATATTGTGTATCGCGTGCAATTTTTTCTACATATTGTTGTTTCTATAGGTCGCACGGAGGCGTATAAATGTCCTATAACTTCGAGCCTGAAAACCCATTTAAGAGAGAGCTGTCTGGGACGAAAACTGTCCTGGATGCCCCCAAATCAAGCGGTTTGGGGATAGAGCGTTTCTTTTCTACGACGGGAGTGCATCCCTTTGAACAGCTCGAATGGGAGAGCCGTTCGGTAAAAATCGTCGGCGATAACGGGCAAGCTATCTTTGAGCAGGACAATATCGAGGTCCCGGTGTCCTGGAGCCAGTTGGCGATAAAGGTAGTGGCGAGCAAATACTTCTATGGCGATGTCGGCTCGGACCTGAGGGAGAATTCCGTAAAGCAGCTTGTCCACCGCGTCTGCAAAATGGTCGCTGACCGTGGAAAAAGGGACGGCTACTTCGCCACTGATGAAGACGCTGAGGTTTTCTACAACGAGCTGACCTGGTTGTGTGTGAATCAGTACGGGGCATTTAATTCGCCTGTATGGTTCAATGTGGGGCTTTTCGATGTCTATAATATAGCCGGCAGCAAGCACAATTTCCATTGGGACCGGCAGCGCAGAGAGGCGGTTGCCTGTGAAAACAGCTATGAGTATCCACAGGCGTCAGCCTGCTTTATACAGTCGGTCAGGGACTCGATGGAAGATATAATGCGGCTGGCGACAAGCGAAGCGATGCTGTTCAAGCACGGCTCAGGAACCGGCACAGACCTTTCAACACTCAGAAGCAGTAAGGAGAAGCTCTCCGGCGGGGGCAGGCCATCAGGTCCTTTGAGCTTTATGAGGGTCTATGACCAGATAGCAGCGGTAATTAAATCCGGCGGGAAAACACGAAGGGCCGCAAAAATGCAGTCGCTGAAGGTCGAGCATCCTGATATCAAAGAATTCATTACAGCCAAGAGTGAGGAGGAACAAAAGGCACGGGCGCTTATTGAAGCCGGCTACGACGGAGACTACAACAACGAAGCCTACGACAGTGTGATGTTTCAAAATTCCAATCTTTCTGTGCGTGTAACAGATGAATTTATGCAGGCCGTGCAAAAAGATGGCAAGTGGGCTACCTACGCCGTAACAACGGGCGAAAAAATGCAGGAGCACTCGGCACGCCAGCTAATGGAGCTAATTGCCGAAGGAACAAGGCTTTGCGGCGATCCGGGCCTCCAATACCACAGTACAATCAACCGATGGCACACCTGCCCGAATTCCGGGCCGATTAACGCCTCGAATCCCTGCAGTGAATATATGTTCATCGATGATTCGGCCTGCAATTTAGCTTCGCTGAACCTTATGAAGTTCCGCAAAGAGGACGGCTCTTTTGACGTTGTCGGCTTTAAAAAGGCGGTTCGGCTCTTCATAATCGCTCAGGAGATTCTCGTTGATAACGGAAGCTATCCGGACAAATCAATTGCCGGAAACAGTCATTTGTTCCGTCCGCTTGGCCTTGGTTACGCCAATCTTGGCTCTGTTGTTATGAGCCAGGCACTTGCTTATGATTCCGACCAGGCAAGGGCATTTGCAGCCGCGGTCAGTGCTATTATGACGGGAACGGCTTACGCGGCAAGTGCCGAAATAGCGCAGCTTAAGCGGCCTTTTGAGGAATTTGAAAACAACACCGATGCGATGCTTAAGGTTATAAATATGCACCGCAAGCACGCTTATGATATTCCGGAATCTCATTGTCCGGACTATCTGCGCAATGCTGCAAAGGACGTCTGGAATGAGGCCTTTGACGCCGGCTCAAGGCTCGGTTTCCGTAACGCTCAGGCAACTGTCCTTGCGCCGACGGGAACTATCGGCTTTATGATGGATTGTGATACTACGGGAATTGAGCCCGACATTGCATTGGTCAAATACAAATTATTGGCCGGCGGCGGGATGCTAAAACTTGTTAACAAGACCGTGCCAATGGCTCTGGACCGACTTGGCTATAGCGCCGACGACATCAAATCAATCTGCGACTATATAGATGAAAATGAAACTATCGAAGGGGCACAAAAGCTCAGAGTTGAGCATTTGCCAATCTTTGATTGTGCTTTCAAGCCGCGGAACGGCAAAAGGCATATTCATTATATGGCACATCTAAAAATGATGGCTGCCGTGCAGCCGTTTATTTCCGGTGCTATAAGCAAAACTGTCAATATGCCGAAGGAAAGTACAGCTGAAGAAATTGACTTGGCTTATATGGAAGGTTGGAAGCTCGGATTAAAGGCCGTGGCAATCTATCGCGATGGGTCCAAGCAGCTTCAGCCTGTTTCTACAAAAAAGCACAGAAAAACCAGGTCCAGGGCCGCTGCTGAAGAGGTCGCCCAGGCAAAGCCATTCAGGCGGCGGCTGCCGGATACACGTCAAAGTATAACGCATAAATTCTCTGTCTCAGTGCACGAAGGTTACTTGACGGTGGGGCTGTACGAGGATGGTCAGCCTGGTGAGTTGTTTATCACTATGGCCAAGGAGGGCAGCACCGTCGGTGGCCTTATGGATGTTATAGGGACCTGTACTTCAATGGCCCTGCAGTATGGCGTGCCGCTAATCACCCTCGTGGATAAATTCCGTTACGCTCGATTTGAGCCGTCAGGAATGACATCCAACAGGGATATACCATTTGCAAAGAGCCTGATTGATTACATTTTCTGCTGGCTCGGCTGTCAGTTTTTACCAGGATATGCAGAAAAGAATACACCGAACAGAGAGGCGGTATCGGCTCCGGTGCAAAGCAAAAATATGACAACGGCAAAGCAATTGGTTGAAAAGACCAAAGACTTGGCGCAGAAGATTGCCGAAACAAAGACCAGGGCAAAAATTAAAGCAGGAACGGCTGTGCGTGAAAAAAAGGATTTTTCAGCCTCGCAGCAGGCAGCTAAGCAGTTCTCTCCGGCCTTGGCAGGAAGATTTACTGACTCTTCGAATCGGCTCGGGACTCTGGTCGCTTCAGGCGTTGCTGAGCCGTCTGGGCCATTGCAGTCTGAAGTGAAGCTTTTGGAGCAATTCAACGCCCAATTCGCGCACTTCAGCAGCGATGCCCCGCCTTGCGATGTTTGTGGCTCGCTCACGGTCCGAAACGGAACCTGCTAGAAGTGCTTCAACTGCGGAAACTCAATGGGCTGCTCATAAAATTAAAAATAAAATCTTTGGCAGGGTGGGGCTTGCCCCACCATTATCTCTTATAAAAGCCGCGACGTCTTTTGTCCTTTCCTTATCGGTTAGACCCGCAATTTATTGCGGGATTGTTTAGCCCCCAAGCCTGCTTGCGGGTTGCCTTTATATATAATCCCCTCCCCTGTTGTGGGGGGATTTTCTTTTTTGTTATTTCCCGGCACTGTCGGGGGGTTCCTTTACGCCCGCCACCTGCCTGTCCGCCGAAGCCTCGGCGTAGGCGGATGGGCGGGTTTGTCTTTGTAGTTAGCCCCCAAATTTATTTGGGCGTTCTCATTCCCGCGAAACTTGCCCCTACCTGATTGGCGGGTGAATTTTCTTTGCATTTTGGCTTCTTTTGTGTTATTCTCTGTGCCTGCCCCGTGAGATAGTGAAACGTTATCTCACTGGGGCCTAAAGGCGTATAGAGTGTAAGGTTTTTTTGCCGGTCGTCGGGCCGCGATAAGGAAAAGGGCAAGCTTTACGGGAGTCTAAAAAATGGGGTGATGAAAACGATAGTCAGTTAAAGATGACAGTAATTCCAGGATAGGAGGTATCCAATACAATGTGTAGGTTCATTCAGTGTTTGATTTTTTGGTTAGTCTTTCCCAATCTTCTATGGGGGGCCTCTTATTACGTTGACCCTGTTAATGGGGATATGGGCAACCCTGGCACAGTTGAACTCCCCTGGCAGACTCTGGAGGGAGTATTGTCCCGGAAAAAAGTGTTCGATGCTGGGGATACAATTTTTCTGCGTAGCGGTTATCACGGAGCAATCGTCCTGAGTAGTGAAAATGATGACTACGTCACGATAGAAGGTCTCAAGGGGGAGAATCCAACGGTCAGCCGTATCCAAATTGGAAAGGCAAGATTCTGGCGTATTAAGGGGATAAGTATAAGTCCTGAGAATGCGAAGGCATACACTCGGCACACTTTGGTAGATGTCTCAGATAAGGCAAGTGACATTTCAATCGATAACTGCATGTTGTTCTCCGTTAGAGACTCCTCAGGATGGTCAGCCGATGATTGGGTGAGGAAATCATGTATCGGGTTTGTGGTCAGTGGAACACGAATCCGTCTAACGAATAATCACTTGCTCAATGTGGACCATGGAAAAATAATCGTTGGAGAGCATAACATTGTCGAGAATAACATTATTGAGAACTACTCAGGGGATGGAATAATTGCCTTGGGTAATCATTGTGTTTACCGGCATAACATCATTAAGAACTGTTTCAAGGTCGATGATAACCATGATGATGGAATTCAATCCTGGAGTGTTGGTCCGGGGGGAGTAGGTACTGGCACTGTCAGGAATGTGGTAATAGAGGCAAACTTAATCATCAATCATTCCGATCCCAACCAGAAGTACAAAGGCACGCCGCAGGGCATAGGCTGCTTTGACGGTTTCTATGAGAATTGGGTTATTGCCAACAATATTGTGATTGTTGACCACTGGCATGGTATTACTCTCGGCGGAGCAAAAAACTGCAAGATAATCAATAACACCGTAGTTGACATAAACCGGGAATCTCCCGGTCCGCCCTGGATAGTGATTGACAAACACAAGAATGGCAAAAGCAGCACCGGCAACATCATCAGAAACAACCTGGCCACGCAGTTCATTTCAAAGCCCGACATCGGACAAATGGACCACAACATGGTCATTACAGAGTATGACGACTTTTTCGCCAATTATGGAAAATTTGACCTTCGGTTGAAAGCAGGATGCCCTGCCTGTGATGCTGGCTCTAACGAAGGAATAACCACTAAGGATTTTTCCCGAAATAATCGACTGCACGGCGGCACGGTTGATATTGGAGCGATTGAGTTTGTACCTGAAAGCAGGTAACTCTTGCCACGGCGTAGCTCCTGAGAAGCCGGGTCATTGCGAGCGCAGCGCGGCAATCCCAAACAATAATCATTCATCATTAATCATTTATATGGCAGGGACCCAGCTTTTCTCACTTCATCATTCGAAATTCCTTGTTCGATACCGCCCAGGTCCGGCCCGGCTTCAAACGGGACGGATTCGTTATTCCTTACCGTCATTCCGACCGAAGTCCCGCACCAATTAGGCGAAAGCCTATGCTCAATTGGTGCGGGACGAAGCGGAGGAATCTATTAAAAAATGTCATTGCCAGGAGCAAATACTTACGTGCTTATAAGGCACCTTGAACAATACAAAAACGTTGACATTTTATCGCCGGTAGCCCCGCCACCTGTGGGTGGGGTTGTTAGCCTCTTGCACTGCAAGGGATTTCTTTTTTGTTATTTCACGCCACCCATGGACTGAGCTTGGCCTGCCCTGAGCGTAGCCGAATGGGTCGAAGTAGTCGAAGAATCTCATCATTTTTCCCTTTTTTTCTTTCCCTTTTCACTTCTTTTGTGTTATTCTCTATGCATAAAGCCTTGATTGACAAATGAGGATTTCTCTTAAAAATGCCGCCTAAATACCGGCAACTGGCAACTAAATATGAAATACTAAATTTTGATAGTATAGGGCTTATGCCAATTTGTGGGCGATTTGTTCTTCGAGAATTTCTTTGACGGTCAGGGCGATTATGCTTTTGCCGGTCTTTTTGAAAAAGCCCTGTATCTCGTTTATCGAATCGGATGAGTAATCGAATGACACGAAGAATCCCTTTGTGCGGTCTTCACGGTACAATGTAACTGAGATTGATTAGGCTAGCATCTAATCATGTGCACAGTTCTTGTTACCCTGAGTCTTTCCGCGTAGCTTATCCAAATGCTCATCGAACGTCCTGTAATTACGCTTACCTTGAGAACGCTTCATCTTTCCCGTAATCGTATTGTCAATTCTATATTGTAAGTATTTGATCAAATCAGCGAAACGACTTTTGGACACGAGGTATGTTCTGGCACCAAAGGTTTTTTCAACATTCTTGTGAATCATTGAAGGATGAAATGGACGCCTGTCCTTTCCGGACTTAATCCCCTGTTTGCGCCAATCAATATAACGGCGAATCAAATGTTCAACATATGATTTCATCTCGATGCTTGCCGCAATCGCATCGGATGGTTGAATTGAAAGCGCTTTCTTGCCACTTGTTCTAATGGTCAAGTGAGTGATCTGCTCGGCTTGTATGGAAGTATTCTGATTACCAATAATGCTTTGGCTGAACTTAGAACTTTTCTGTTTGTTGTAAGCCTCCACAGTTGAGCCTTTTTTACTCAACCGCTTCCGTTTGAGTGTTGCTTGAATTTCATCAAGAAATTTAGCTTTCGCCTTCTTGACGCTGAGACCCACCAAGTCAATGTAAACAATAGGTCGTAGTAAACCGTTTGGTTCACACTCTCTGACACGAACTGGAATCAGTGACCGGTTTTGGCTTGTCGGGTCCTTGGCCAATGCCGCAGTCCATTCAGCCTCTGTAAATGTTGCATTAAGATAATCCGGAGAAAGGACCAAAATGATTCGCCGTGTCTTCTGCAAAGCCTTATGCATTTCAGAAACAAAATTTGAACCTGCCACAAAATTGTTGGCCTGGAGAATTGTCGTGAAGCCAGCTTGGTCGAGCCAATCGGCAATTCTCTTTGCGTACTCTTTATCTGTTTTATTGTAGCTAATGAAAAAGTCTTCCATAACAATTCTCACACGAGTTTCCTTGCGATCTGTTCTTCCAGAATTTCTCGCACCGTCAGCGGAATAATGACCTTGCCCGTCGTGCGGAATAAATTGTCGATCTCTTTCAGCGCGTCCTCAGTATAGCCGAAGGAAACAAAGAAACCTTTGGCCCGCTCGTGAGTAGTCATCACGCCCTCGAAATCACGGATATCTGGCGAACCGGTTTTGTCTTTCTGCTTGACCTGTATGGGATACCAGACGTCCATAAAGTCCAGCTCACCGGCTTTCTTCTTCGGTGTGGCCGATACAGGATAAATGCGCCCGTCGATACCCATATCGCCGACCTGCGCCTTATTCGGAATACCGCCCAGCGCGATGACCGCCCAGTTCTCGAATTCAAACGGCGGGATTTCTCTAAGCTGCTTTTCGGTCCACGGCAGGTCACGAACGATAAAGCCCCGCCCAATCCGCCAGAGTTTCTCATCCTCTTTCATCTTGCAGACATCGCGCAGACGTTTGGCCATCACCCGGCAGGCCGTCGGTGACATATCAATACCTATCCACTGCCTGCCGAGATTCTCAGCCGCCACCAAAGCCGTCCCGCATCCGCAAAAAGCATCGAGAACAATATCGTTTTCATTACTGCTGGCTTTGATGATACGGTCTAATAACGCTAAAGGCTTCTGTGTCGGATAGCCAAGACGTTCTTCTGATTGTGACTGAATCGGTGGAATATCCGCCCATATGCTGTCGATAGGCATTCCTTTTTGTTCATCGAGATATCGTTTGAGTCGTGGCACAGCACCGGGTTTAGACTGAACAATCAATCCTTTTTTATAGGCGTCTTGCATGCGTTTCTTTGTCCAGCGCCATACACGTTTAACGCCAAGAAATTCATAGGTAAGATTAGGTCTGTCTTTATTTGGATTTGTCAAATCTGCCAATTGATACTGTCTGCCAGTTTTCGGCTCAACGTATTTATAGAACTCCTTTATGTACTTCTTATCGTGAGGGAGATATTGGCGGTTAAAAGTATAATCATTGTTTTTGGTGTAATAAAATATTGTGTCATGGTCGTTTGGAAATGAACGGAAAGCCAATCCCTTGGCGTTAGTTCGACGCCAAATGATTTCTGTTTGGAATTGATTTTCGCTGAATATCTGGTCTAACATTATTTTTACGTAGTGTGAGGCGTGCCAGTCGCAATGGTAATAGAATGAGCCTGTTTTCTTTAGGACGCGGTGCAGCTCGACACAGCGAGGCCGCATAAATTCGATATATGCCTGCGTGGAAGCGTGGCGGTCCTCGAATGAGCGTTTTTCCTTTGTTTCGCCCCAGAAAACCTCATAGTTGCGGTTGGAATTAAAAGGCGGGTCGATATAAATCAGGTCAACGCACCCATCAGGAAACTTTTTCAACTGGTCGAGATTATCCCCGCAATAAATGACCCGCGTATCAATCAACGCTGACGGCTTGCCACCCGCAGGGTCTTTTTTTGAATCAGTTTTAATTTTCTTTGCCATAGGCCCCTAAGTATACCCAATACCTCGTTATTCTTAAGGTGATATTACCATAACCTTCATTTAAACTATTGTTGCGCTAATCCTATTGTATAATTTTTTGCATAAATCTTCTGGGGAATTATATACTATGTGATTATATTGTCTTGTATCAAAATGCAAATCTTTAACATCATCTTCTTTAACAGTAAAAATTACTGCTTTCCCCTTTCCCATAGCATAGCCCGCCTCAAAATAAACTCCGCCTCTCTGACCAGAGAAGTCAGATACAAGAAATTTACAACGTTTAATTTCGGCAATGATTTCGTCGCAAATCTTATTATTAAACTCTTGTAAGTCGATCCTTACCGGGATATAACCGGCTTTCTCAATGGCGAGCTTAACTCCTTTTTCGTAAAAGTCAGACATAGATGAATCAAACCACATGGCCACAAAAACACGTTTGCTGTCCGTCGCTTGCTGTTGTAGATTCTCTATCATCTCCCAACATTTGGTTGTCAGAGTAAAAGACCAAAATTCCCAAGAATTGCTATCGCTGCAAGAATAAATCCATCCCTGATTTTCCAACTCCCTTAAAAAAAAGTCGCCATCTTGTGAAAAAATATTATACTTTCCCACTGGCTCCAAGTTGAGTTCAATTTTATCGAATGGTTGCTTTACCAGTCGACTCAAGTTCAGTAATGCTCGAACAACAAAATCACTTGCCTTTTTAGGGAACTCGTCTAATATTTCATCTATTAGAATTATGGAAAACTCATTCACCTTTACATTCGCGTCTTTCTTTCCGACTAATGTAACTCTTCCAAGCCCTTTAAGTCGTCTTTCATTTAAAACACAAGCTATCTTAAATTTGATAGATGGATCTTTAATATTAATACCATAAATACCCGGCCTTTCACCCAATTGATAGACACCGCAATATTCACAATCATATTGTTTTAACCGATGATGTAAAGGTGCAGTATATACCTCGCATTCAGTTCCACAAAAGAAACATTTATCAGCATTGCTCATTGTTTTCCTCGCCTTTTTTCTTTTACATTCAGTATCTATCTGAAAATAAACTTAAATTATAATATTTTTCTATTCAACTGCTCGAGTTTATCGCCGCAGTAAATCACGCGCGTACTAACCACCGTTAACTGTTTGCCTACATTAGTAATTTTATTGGAACCGTATGGAGATTTCTTTCCCATAACTCGTAAGTATAAGCTCTATCTAATAATTTGCAATCGCCATCAACGGCAAAATTCACAAGACAATGTCTAATATATTGTATGTTAATCGAGCAAGATGTTTTACTTACCCGCAGCCTGAGTAATACCGCATTTTAGGAGATGGCCCGCAAAGAGTATCCCCAATGAAATGTCTAAATGGCTTCTTTAGGTAATTTCCAGTCATGCATTTCTTCTTTCAGCAAAAACTGAAGATCTTCAACATTTAGCGCACGAACTTGTGCAGGCATCCAGTTATACTTTTTAACTAGATAATAATGTACTGCATCAATTCCATCTAGCGACTTATATCCTTCTCGCTCGGCCAAATGATCACCAAAGCAATCAATGGAATACATAATACCGCCTTCAGCTGCACGCAACTTTTTCATGACTTTATAACGTTCGTTTGACATCTAAATACTCCCTATTTAATATGGCTCGCTAATAATGATTATACAGTTTGTATAAATCGGGAACCAGAACCAGTTTCTACCGGTATAAGAAGTTCTCGTTGCTTCTTCAACGCTCGTCTTTCATGGCAACTTTTAATATTATTGTGTAGAATATGTAAACTGCGGACCTATGTCAAGTACGAGTTTTCGGTATCAAGCAGACAGAAATTTTGTATGATTGAATATATTGTATTAATCTCTCAAATTCATATAATATCAAACCAGGCATGTAATATAGTTCGGCTATTAGCAAAAAAAACTTGCACAAGGAAGATAGAGGTTTTTTAAGAAGTGCAATCTTCGTAAGGCAAAAGTAAGTAAAAATCATTAAAAGGATTTGATATGCCTAAATGCTATGAACATAAGGTTATTGCATCTGCAACGGGAGCTATCTCTGCGTTTGGATATGGATATTATGCAGAGCAAGATTTTGCAAAAGCATGGCAGTACGCTCTTGGCGGTGTTTTGGGAGGTCGTATTACAGCAGGAATAGCGGATTTTCTTGAGCCTTCTAAAATATTTGGCCCAAACCACAGAAGTTTTTTCCATGGGATAGCGCTAAATGGCGGATTAGCTGCTGCGGCATATAATCCAGGTAAGGAATGGCTGCTATCATTGGTTCATAAAGCTATTGAGTGCGACAACAAACAAGAGCCTTTTAAGGCTTTTAGGTACAGGGTATTAGTAGGCCTAATTATAGGTGGGGCTGGTGGCCATATATCCCACTTATTAGCTGACTCAATAACACCCAATGGTTTGCCATTATTGTGTTGATTTTAAACCATTTGAAAAATAACATTAAATGTGTCCGCCTGCACCCTCAGGTGGTACATTTTTCCCTGTTTTTTGAGATACTTTAGCGAATTAATCACTTGAAACCTCTTTTATATTTTTGATATGCCTGCCCCTTGGGATAGCGTAGCGTTATCCCTTTGGGGTAGCTTTGCACTTTACATTTTGATTTTTAATTTTCTGATGTGCCCTCCGTGGCTATTTTCTTTGTGCCTTCGTGGTTAAAAAATCCGTGAAATCCGTGGTAAATTTTTTTGTTAAAACAGTTTTATTTCCATTGAACATTCCAACAAAGTTTGGTATAATTACAATAGCCATAGAAATGGCAGTTCAGCGGAGAACCGCACGTATCGTCCGGCACCAAATTACGGCAGCAGCCTATTTGGTGCGGGACACGTCCATAAACCATTATTTGGCAAGATAGGCAAAGTTTTGAATTTGGGTAATTTCGATTTTGATATTGTTTCGAATTTCGTGCTTCGTATTTCGTATTTTTCGTATCGAGATACGAATTTCTCCTCTACAACTGTAGAGAGCGCACTACAAATCGCTCATTTTATGCAAAACAAACCCAATTTCCAAAAAGCCCAAATGAACGTAAGCCGAGTTTCAACAAGGGATTATGAAAAAAAGACACTTGGTCAACGTGGGAAAAACAAACCCAATTCAAAGCCAAAACAAACCCAATCAAACCCAATTAAAGCCAATAAAATCCCAAAACAAACCCAATACAAACCCAAACAAACCCAATCTGTAGTGAGCTTGCCGAACCTATTTCAAACGAGGCCCTTACTCATGGGTAGAAAGATCAAATCCAAATTATTGAATTTTAACCTCAAAATTAGTTTGACAAACTGGCGCAACTCGCTAAAATCTTGTTTTTTGGGTCGTGAACGGGAGACTTCTATGAAGAGTTTTATGGCAAAGAAAAATCAGGTCGAGCAAAAATGGCTGCTTGTTGATGCCGAAGGGGCCGTTTTGGGCCGAATGGCCGCTAAAATTGCGCCTATACTGATGGGAAAAGCCAAGCCTACATATACCCCCCACGTTGACGTGGGCGATTATGTAATTGTAGTAAACGCTGACAAAGTGAAAGTCACCGGCAAAAAGGCCGAGATGAAGCAGTATGATTATTACACGCATTTCCCCGGCGGGCATAAATTCGTCAGTTTTGCCGATATGATGACAAAAAAGCCCGAAAAGGTAGTTGAATTGGCGATAAGGCGGATGCTGCCGAAGAATAAATTAGGCAGAGCGATGCTGAAAAAATTGAAGGTTTATCGAGGCCTGGAACACAATCACCAGGCCCAGAAACCTGAAAAGATAGAATTGTTAAGAGAGAACGATGATTATGGCAGAAGCCCAAACAGAAAATACAGTTCAAACAGAAAATACTGCTCAAACAGAAAATACTGCTGAGAGTCTGACTGTAGATGCCGCAGCTACAGCGGCCAAACCGGAGCGCAAGCCCATTAAGGAGCCGGATAAGGGCGGCTACTACTGGGGCACAGGCAGAAGAAAAAGTGCCGTCGCGAGAGTTAGAATCAAGCCAGGAGACGGCAAATTGCTGGTTAACAAAAAAAAGCTCGCCGATTACTTTGCTCGCGAACAGGACCGAATAGCGGTCTTGGCTCCGCTGAGAACGGTTGACGTCGAGAAGTCTTTCGATGTTTTTGTCAATGTCCGCGGTGGTGGAACGACCGGCCAGTCCGGCGCTGTACGTTTAGGGATTGCCAGGGCGCTGAGGAACTATGACGAAAATTATATCCAGCCGCTGCGGGACGGCGGCTATCTTACACGCGATGGCAGGATGGTCGAAAGAAAGAAGCCGGGCCAAAGAGGCGCAAGGAGAAGATTCCAGTTCTCGAAACGTTAGTTTGCAAAGCATTTTTCAGGATTATTGAAAGAGCCACTGGATTTTCCGGTGGCTTTTTTTGTAAGGTGTAAATTTCAATGTCAATATCAGAACATACAACCAAGGGAGCAGTTTTGATGGCTCTGGCAAGCGTCTTTTTCTGTATGGCAGGCTGTCTGGTAAAGTCCGGCTCCCATATCGGGGCTTACAGGATGGCTTTCTTTCGATTCGTCATAGGAATGGGCCTTATTGCGGCCGCTGCCATGTCGGGGCGGGTTAAGCTTGTCTTTAATAACAAAAAGCTGTTGTTTTTGCGGGGTGTTGCCGGCGGGATAGCCATCCTTATTGGGTTTTTGTCTATTACCAAGCTGGGTCTGGGTAAAGGGATGGTTCTGATATGCTCATATCCAATCTTTGCAAGTATTATCAGTGCGGTGTTTCTGAAAGAACGACTGCGGCTGTTCGATATTGGGGCCATTCTGACGGCTATTGCAGGTATTTACTTTATCGCTTACGAAAAGCAGGAAGGCTTTTCACTGCTGGTCTTTGGCAAATATGAACTTTTGGCGGTACTCGGAGCGGTGATTGCGGGAATAGCTGTCACGCTCATACGCAGGCTCCACGATACGGATGACTCAATGTCGATTTACTTTTCCCAGTGTTTGGTGGGGATGTGGCTGGTCTTAGGTCCGTCTTTCAGCAGCGAAGGCCCCGTCGGCCTAAATGGCGTCTTTATCCTGCTGGGCATCGGTGCCACTGTCACTGTCGGTCAGTTGTTGATGACGGAGGGCTTTAAATACGTACCGGTCAAGACCGGCTCATTGTTACTTATGATCGAGCCGGTATTGTGCTATGTAGCTGGTGTAACCATATTCAGTGAACGCCTGACCTTATCTTCTGTGTGTGGTTCAGTGCTGGTTGTCGGCGCCTGTGCGGTGGTGCTGACCCACAGAAGGCTTGACCGGCAAGTCCAAACCGGTGTGTCTGGCGTGTAATTGTGGTGGTATTTATGCCTGCGCAACTGTAATATATTAACAGTGTTACAAACGTTGCGAACCGGCAAAACAAAGTTGGCTAACAGAAAAGAAAGGAACGTGCAATGATACGGGTTGCCATCATCGGGGCAAGCGGATATACCGGCGTCGAATCAATCGAAATCATTCTGCGCCATCCCGGAGCTGAGCTTACTTATCTTACGGCGCTCGAATCCGAGTGCGGTCACGCCGAGGATGTTTTCGGGCGGTTGAAAGGCCGATGTGATATGCAGATTGAGCCGTTGGATTTTGATAAGCTCACCGGTCTGGCTGATGCCGCACTTTGCTGCCTGCCTCATAAGGTGTCTATGGGGTTTGTGCCGAAACTGCTGGATGCAGGCTTGAAGGTGATTGATTTCAGTGCCGACTATCGGCTCAAGGATATAAGCGTTTACGAGAAATTCTACGACGTAAAGCACACCGATACAGCCAATCTGGAAAACGCGGTGTACGGTCTGCCGGAATTGTTCCGTGAACAGATAAAAGGGGCCGACCTTATCGCCAACCCCGGCTGCTACCCCACAGGGGCAATACTGGCGATAGCGCCGCTGCTTAAAGAAGGCCTTATTGAAACAGACTCGATTATTGTCAATGCGGTGACCGGTGCATCGGGGGCGGGCAAAAATCCATCGAGCAAATTTCATTTTCCGAATATGAATGAGAACCTGTTTGCTTATGGCGTCGGCTCACACCGCCATATGCCGGAGATGGAACAAATCGCCGGCGAAATTGCCGGTTCCAAAGTCCGGATACTGTTTCAGCCCCATGCGGGGCCTTTTGACAGGGGAATTCTCTCGACGGTATATTGTCAGCCGAAAGAAAAGGTGGCCAGCGAACAACTATCGCAGCTCTATCAGAATTTCTATGCCGGCGAGGCGTTTGTGCAGATATGCAGCAATACGCCTGCTGTCAAAGATGTCGCAGGGACAAACTATTGCCATATTTTTGTGACTTGCGTAAAAGGCAAGATTGTAAGTTTTTCGGCAATTGACAATTTGGTAAAGGGCGCATCAGGCCAGGCAATTCAGAATATGAATATTGTATTCGGCCTCGAAGAGACACTCGGCCTAAAATAGACAATGAGAAAATACAAGAATAGCTATGCTTTTATTGACAGCCAAAATCTGAACCTCTCGATCCACGAACAGGGCTGGTTGCTTGATTTCAAAAGATTCAGAAAATATTTAGATGATAAGTACGGAGTTAGCAAAGCTTTTCTTTTTATTGGATATATGCCAACAAATCAGAATTTGTATATATCCTTACAATCGCGTCGAAGATCGCATTTATGAACGGATTGAAAGAGAAGTTGCGATACAGGAAGGGGCAATAAAAAAGAGGCATTGCCGCGGGACGGAACCCTTTGGTTAACCTCTTATCGTAATTTCTATATTAAGTATATGTTTATCATCGGAAAAATCAAGGGAAAATATAGGTTTTTTATACGAAAGTTCTTCGCTTAGAACTTAATCATACATAAGTAATGGCCAAGAAAGAAGTTAAGTGTTTGGTGTGAACATGGGATTTACGTTAATAAGCACGGATAAACAATGCAAACAGAGTAATAAAAGCATATAAGACGGTTAGGGAATAAATAGGTGTCTGTATTTGTCTTAAAAGTTGCGACGTGCCAGTTTGCTGTAAGTAGTTCTATTAAGCGAAACTCCCGTAGAATCTGCGAATTTCTGGAAAGAGCGGGCAAGGCCAAAGCTGACATAGTACATTTTTCCGAGTGTGCTCTTAGCGGATATGTAGGCACCGACTTTTCTAACTTCGACGGATACGATTGGGATTTGCTTAGAGAAGAGACTGAAAAAATTATGGCGATTGCGGGGCAGCTCGGCCTTTGGGTGGTTCTGGGCAGTACGCATCGGTTGACTGAGCCGAACAAGCCGCACAATAGTCTGTATGTAATCAATCCCAGGGGTAAGATTGTTGACCGCTACGACAAAAGATTTTGTACGAAGGGTGATTTGCGGCGGCTTACACCAGGCAGCAGGTTTGTGTATTTTTCCATCTATGGCGTAAAATGCTCGCTGCTTATATGCTTTGATTTGCGGTTTCCGGAGATTTACAGGGAATTATATAAACGAAAAGTAAATTGTATTTTCCAGTCTTTTTACAACGCCCGGCAGAAGGGCCCAAGCGTGCATACTCATATTATGCGGCAGACGATGCAGTGCAGAGCGGCAACGAATCATTTTTGGATTAGTATGGCAAATGCGAGCGGGTATTATTCACCGTACCCATCGTGTTTTATCCAGCCGGACGGCAAAATCATAAGACAACTCAAGCAAAACCGAGCAGGGATGATGGTCAACACAATCGATTTGAAGAAGAAATTCTACGATCCAATGGCTGATTTCAGGGATATTGTGATTGCCGGAGCACTCAGTAATGGCCCAGGAATTATCAGGGACAGACGCTCAAAAATCGCGTCCCAGCTTTGAGCATAACCGCTCTGGGGATAAAAAAGCTGGTTAAATCAGCAATTTAGGTTTATAATAAATTAGAGTGAGAGGAAAAATAAATCCTATTCGGAAAGGAATAAGAAATGCCGGATAGATCGGCAGATTGGTTGGCCTAAAAATGCCTAAGGAGCCATCAAATTTTGTAAAAGTTTTCTTCGCTGATAAAGACAAGGTTCTGCAACAGTTAAAAGGTTACGCGAAGAGCATCAAACGTACACATTCGGAAGTAGAACGTTTGGGTTATTTTGGCTCTTACGCTAAAGACACATACGGCCCAGCCAGCGATGTAGACCTGCTTATAATTCTGCGGCAAAGCGATAAGCGTTTCCTGGACAGAATCCCGGATTTTCTCCCTGATAATCTCTCAATCTGCTGTGATGTTTTCCCTTACACCAGCGGGGAAATAGAGAAGATGAAACAGGATGGCAATCCCTGGATTTGCCATGTTCTAAAAGAGGTGGTTTGGCTTTAATGATAAAAAATAAGCGCAAACTGGATGAGTTTTATCGCAAGTTAGACGCAGAGGAAAAGCTGTCTTATAAAGATGCCCTGCGGATATACGATGCGCTGTATAAGGAAGCCGTTGCGTTGGGTGCAGTCGGCCACGAGAATATTTGGGAAGGCTTTGAGGTCGATTTGAGGATTGCCAAAGCGATTAATGCGTTACCATAGTGCAGTAAAGATTAATAGAAGGAGGCTATAGGAGTTTAGCGGGCTATCTGAACACAAGGGGATATTAGAAAAGTTTGACAGTTTACTGAAATAGTAAAGCATCCCAACGAAGGCGAAGCAGGAAAGCAGCCACTCGATTCGCCATGTTCTTAAAGATGTAGTCGGGCTTTAAATAAGCGAGCCAGATATGAAAACAAGCAGCTGGCTCTACTTTCCATACTATAAAAGAATATAGAAGGAATTTGTCTATAGGAACTTTGGGCTATGAAAAACTTGGGCAGAATAGATATACAAATTGATATTGCTCGAATATTAGTTGTTGTTGGGCTATCTTTTTTTATTTACTGTGCAGCAACGTACTCTGCATATCGGCGCTGTGACGGTCGGTATCGGGCACTTGTGCATAACCTTGAAGAAGAAATCGATTTTAAAGAGTATCTGAAAAGCAAAGACGCTGAGGAAGATTACTATGCAAGAGTTTTTCTTTTCCATTCCTGTGGTTATATGTATTCAGGGTACAATCATTTGCTTTTTCATTTAACGGCAAGTATCCTTTTTCTTAGCGCTGGAGTTCTTACCTATCTTCAGGCCGTAGTTTCTGGAAGGAAAAAGGTGTGAGCTGATTTGGAGTCTCCTGCTCTAGGCTCTGTATGTTTTAGGAATGACAGTGAGTAGCGTTTCTTTAATTGGGTATAAATAATATGGCTAATAATACAATTACGGCGTCGAGGGGGTTTTTGGCTGCGGGGGTACGCTGCGGGATTAAGAAATCGGGCAAATCAGATTTGGGGTTGATTGTCTGCCCAACGGGGGCAAAGGCTGCGGCGGTCTTTACTACCAACACAATCACATCAGCGGCTGTTAAGGTGAGCAAAGAACATATAAAAAGCGCTAACATCTCGGCAGTAGTTGTCAATTCCGGCAACGCTAATACATGCACCGGTCAGGTTGGGATTAAGAACGCGATAAAGATGTGCAGCGAAACGGCCAAACAGATTGAGGAGGACCCGCATAGTGTCCTTGTTGCTTCGACCGGTGTTATCGGCAAGCAATTGCCAATCAAAAAAATTGTCACAGGCATCTCAAAGGCAGCAGCGAAGCTTTCGACTTCATCTAAAGCCGGGCTGGATTTCGCAAAGGCGATAATGACAACCGATACCAAGCCGAAACAGGCTTTCCGTCGAATCGAAATATCAGGCAAAGACGTTACGATAGCCGGAGCAACGAAGGGAGCGGGTATGATTGCCCCGAATATGGCCACGACTCTTTGTTTCATCACCACTGATGTGGCTATAAGCAAGCCACTGTTGGGCAGGGTGCTGAAAGCCGCTATCGGCAATTCGCTGAACAAGCTGACTGTTGATGGCCATCAGAGCACCAATGATACCACGATAATACTTGCCTCCGGTTTGGCGGGGAATCGACCTATTACCAGCCAATGTCCACGATACAAAAGATTCGCAAAGGCCCTGGCGGAGGTTTGTGACGATTTGGTCAGGCAAATGGCACTTGACGCAGAGGGGGCAACGCGGATGTTCAGGGTGATGGTCAGAGGTGCATCGACAAAAGCAGATGCGGCGAAAGCTGCCAGGGCGGTAGCTGATTATCCGCTGGTAAAATGTGCAGTACACGGCGGCGACCCTAACTGGGGCAGGATTATCTGTGCGGTCGGCTCGGCGGGCGTAAAATTGAATCCAAATAAACTGTCCTGCAAATTGGGTGATATAACCGTCTTTAAGAATGGGACTGCTAAAAAATTCGACGCCAAAAAGGCAAGCAAGGTTGTTTCACAGACCGAGCATACAATAACAGTAGATTTGGGTGTGGGGAATATAAGCGATTTTTGCTACGGCTGCGATTTGAGCGCCGAATATGTCAAAATCAATGCAGAGTACCATACGTAATAGTGCGCAAGCGCTCTTTTGCCTTTGTTTTTTATTTGGTTTCCCGCAATAAAATATTTGAAAAGCAACTCTGTTTGGTTAAACTGCACGCTATCTCGTATATACTGAGTGGGTAAAAATCTATAGTTAAGTTTTGAAGGGATGGAAACAGTGAAGATTCTTAAGAACATCGGTGTGTTTGTGGTGCCTGTATTTGCGTTTAGTGCGGCGGCGATGGCGGCAGAAGGCCCTGAAGCGGCTGAGATTGTCAGCACCCCGTCAAGCTGGGCAATTGCCCCGATAGCTGCGTTGTTAGCGCTGGCCTTTGCATGGTATTTCTACAAGAAAGTGATGGCTGCGCCCGAAGGCACTGAAAAAATGATAGAGATCGCTCGCTACGTTCGCGAGGGTGCCTACGCGTATCTATTCAGACAATACAGCGTTGTGTCGTTAGTGTTTCTGATACTGTTGATTATCTTAGGGATTTGTGCTTATCTGGGCGTTCAGAACCCATTCGTTCCGGTGGCGTTTCTGACCGGCGGATTTTTCAGCGGTCTGTGCGGCTTTCTTGGTATGAAGACTGCGACGAACGCCTCGGCCCGAACGGCTCAGGGTGCCAGTGTGAGCTTGAATCGCGGCCTGCAGGTCGCCTTTCGCAGCGGCGCTGTTATGGGCCTTGTGGTAGTGGGCTTCGGCCTGCTGGATATCTCACTGTGGTATCTGGTCCTGGATAAGCTGGTTTATACCGTTGAAAATATGAGAGAAGGCCTTAGTTTTCTGGGCCTGACCCTGGTTAAGGCGGGCATGAGCCATGAGCACAAACTCGTTGAAATCACCACGACAATGATTACTTTCGGGATGGGCGCTTCGACACAGGCGCTTTTTGCCCGTGTTGGCGGCGGAATCTTTACCAAAGCGGCAGACGTCGGAGCAGACCTGGTTGGCAAAGTCGAAGCCGGTATCCCGGAAGATGACCCGAGAAACCCGGCTACAATCGCTGATAACGTTGGCGACAATGTCGGAGACGTTGCGGGTATGGGCGCTGACTTATACGAAAGCTATTGCGGCTCAATCCTGGCGACGGCTGCGCTTGGAGCGGCTTTGACGCTATCAGGCGAAAACGTACTCAAGGCTGTTCTTGCTCCAATGCTTGTTGCCGGCATGGGTATTATACTTTCGATTTTGGGTATCTTTATGGTTCGCTGCAAGGAAGACGCCAGTCAGAAGAATTTGCTCCGGGCATTGCTATTCGGAACTTTAGGCAGTTCTGTCCTGATTATTCTTGCTGTTGCGGGCCTGGCCTGGTTCGAATGGATTACCTGGGGTGTTTTCGGCTCGGTTGTTTCGGGCCTGATTGCCGGCGTGCTTATAGGCCAATTTACCGAGTATTACACATCCGACAGTTATGGTCCGACACGGGGTATTGCCGAGCAGACAAAGATGGGAGCGGCGACGACAATCATTGAGGGCTTCGCAACGGGTATGTATTCAGCCGGGCTGCCGGTAATAACAATAGTCCTTGGCATCCTATGTGCGTTTGGCTTTGCCGGCGGCTTTTCAAATATATCAATGGGTCTTTACGGTATCGGTTTTGCCGCCGTTGGAATGCTTTCCACATTAGGCATTACTCTGGCGACCGACGCTTACGGGCCGATAGCTGACAATGCTGGTGGCAACGCGGAGATGAGCGGGCTGGGCGAAGAGGTGAGAAAGAGAACCGATGCGCTCGATGCCCTTGGTAATACTACGGCGGCAACTGGAAAGGGCTTTGCGATAGGCTCGGCGGCTCTGACGGCGATGGCACTTTTGGCTGCCTATATCGAGGAAATCAAGATTTGGATCGCGAGACTGGCATCGGAAAGCGCCGAAGGAATCTTTCACGTTGGTGATACGGCGTTTGCTGCCGGGGATGTAAGCGGCGCTATCAATGCCAAGGCTGCACACATTATGGACTTCGTCAACGCTTACGAGCTGCATATTATGAATCCGAAATTGATATGCGGCCTCTTTATTGGGGCTATGATGACCTTTGTATTCTGTGCAATGACGATGAAGGCGGTGGGCAGGGCGGCAGGGGCCATGGTCAATGAGGTGCGGCGGCAGTTCAGGGAAATCGCCGGCATTATGGAAGGGACAGGAGAGCCGGATTATGCTGAATGCGTTTCGATTTCCACGCGGGGTGCGCAGAAAGAGATGATTTTGCCGTCGCTGCTGGCAATTATTGTGCCGGTCCTGACGGGATTGCTGCTGGGCGTGGCAGGTGTGATGGGGCTTTTGGCGGCGGGATTAAGCTGCGGTTTTGTTCTGGCGATTACGCTTAATAACGCCGGCGGGGCCTGGGACAACGCGAAAAAATACATCGAAAAGGGTGCTTATGGCGGCAAAGGCTCGGAGGAACACAAGGCTGCTGTAGTTTGTGATACCGTCGGTGACCCGTTCAAGGATACTTCCGGGCCAAGTTTGAATATTCTTATTAAACTAATGACGATGGTCAGCGTGGTCTTTTCAGGTGTCGTGGTCAAATTCGCTCCTGTTATCAGTGGTTGGCTTGGCATCGGCAAATAACAGGCTGATTTTTGCAAAAATATTTGCAAAAAGACAAAAAAACTCTTGACATTCTGTATACCATAGGCTATACTTTAATCAGTAAGGAAAACGGACCCGATAATCGTTTATCAGGGAGTCGGGCACGTCGATATCTGGGTATCGATCTGGAGGTGCTTCCTGATGTTCCGCCACGGATGGGCAGTGGCTTTGCAACTGTTTTGCAAAGCTAATTGGTAGGATTTGGCAGAGCATCTAAGTATGGGAGACCCGAAAGATGGCCAATTATGTCGATTTTGAAGAAGTATTAGAATTATTTGAGTCTTACGGCTGGAAGTTCATGGGATTTTGGACTCCTTATCGGGTCTTTGTTAAGCCTGACGAACCTGACGAACCACCATGGCTTATTCCAGTACATGACGGAAAAATAGATATTGAATATGTCAAGAAATTTAAAAGATGGCTCAAACGCAAAGGACTCCTTCGAAATGAAGACGAGGACTAAGACGAAGATAATAGACCTTAGGAAGGCGTTAAAATCATCCGTTTTGCGCAAAGCCAAGAAGATTGTGGCTGATTACCGCATAACACTTGAGAGGAATGACAGATTAGGTTTCATTGGAAGTTCTGTTGAGTTTCCTACAGTTTTTGCGGATGCCAAAACGCCCGATAGGTGTTATAAGGCTACAGAAGAGGCCCTAATGGTTGCGGTTGCGACGATGATTGAGTGCGGCCAACGACCCCCACAGCCGGCATCGTCGAAAAAGCGGACTGTACAGGTAAACGTTAGGCTGACTTCTGAAGAAAAAATATTGTTGGCTAATGCAGCCACAAATCTTGGATTCAAGGGTATATCCGATTTCATTCGTAACACTGCTCTAAGTCGTATTCTTACCAGTTATTAAACAAGTCGGGCGGCTGGGTTTGCCTTTCACACAACAGGTGTCCGCCGTAAAGTGCAAAATGGCCGATACCTTCTGATTTCTTTCGACGTTTCCCTTAATCTGTTGACGCCAACACTCAATATAAGTAATCTATCGGGGTGGTCAAACTGACCGCCTCTTTTTTTGAATACGGGGATATAAAATTTGGCAAAGAGGGTAAACGAAAAAACAAAGGCTTTTGCTTTAGCTGCGGCAGAGGTTGCAGCAGGGCGACATTGCAGTGATATTGTAGTTCTGGACTTGAGGGGGAAATCGCCTGCTACCGATTATTTTGTAATCGCTACCGGCACAAGCGACAGGCAAATGCGAGCTGTGGCTGATGAGATATGTGAGGCTGCAAGGGAGAGCGCTATGCAGCGTTTCGGGCGGGCCGGGTATGAACAGGCACGCTGGATTTTGCTCGACTTTATTGATGTCGTCATCCATATCTTTGATAGGGAGTACCGGGACTACTACGATTTGGAATTGCTCTGGGGTGATGCCGGGCGACTAAAATGGGATAAGAGTTTGGAAGAGTGAAACGGACAATTGATACACTTGAAAAGAGGATTAGTGACGCTATGGCTGCCGCTGCCGGCCGAAGCGATTGCGCAGCTATAGTAAGGCTCTCCACCGACCCGAAATTCGGCGATTATCAGGCCAACGGTGTAATGGCGCTGGCCAAGAAGATAAAGACCAATCCGCGCAAACTCGCCGAACAGGTGGTTAGTAATTTAGATATCGCCGATATTTGCGAACCGCCTGAAATTGCTGGGCCGGGCTTTATAAATCTGCGGCTGAAATCCGATTTTATTACGGGCAGATTACTTCAAATCAACGCCGATGTTGAGAATCGCTTAGGCATAGAAAAAGAAGCTCAGCCGAGGACTATCGTTGTAGATTTTTCCTGCCCGAACATCGCCAAGCAAATGCACGTCGGCCACCTGCGAAGCACAGTTATCGGCGACTGTATCTGCCGTATGCTGGAATTCCTCGGCCATAATGTCATCCGCCAGAACCACATCGGCGACTGGGGCCTACAAATGGGGATGGTGGTTCAGGCGATTGAAACTGCATGTTTTAACCTAACTAGTAATGATAAATATCTTCTCAGTCTTTTGTCAGAAAATCCCCAAAAATGGGAAAATGAGTCGCTAAAAAGAATAGATTTGAATTTGGAGCAATTAGAATCACTGTATATTAAAACCAACAAAGCTCTCGAAATTGGGCATCCTGATTTCGAAGAAAGGATACGTAGACTTTTAGTTGGGTTACAACATGGTGAAACAGGTTGCCTAATTTTTTGGTCAAAAGCGAGAGATATTACACTGAAAGAATGTCAAAGAATGTACAATCTTTTAAATGTTACACTTACCGGAAAAGACATTCGTGGTGAGAGTTTTTATAAAGATGATTTACACGAAGTTGTAGATAAGTTATTGAAAAGCAAAATTGCTGAAAAGTCGGAAGGGGCTGTTTGTGTATTTCCGGATGGTTTTAAGAATAAGGAGGGTCAGCGGCTGCCTTTTATTGTTCAAAAATCCGATAGTGCATATCTCTATGCGACGACGGATTTAGCGGCCATTCGCTATCGGATAAATGAACTAAAGGCAGATAAAATAGTCTATGTAACCGATGCCCGGCAGAAGCTGCATTTTGAGATGCTGTTTGCGACTGCGAGGATGGCGAAGTGGGTTGGTGACGATATTGAGCTTTCACACGTTATGTTCGGCAGCGTTTTGGGTGACGATGGGGCTCCACTGAAAACCCGTTCGGGTGAAAACGTGAAATTGAAAGAGCTGCTCGATGAGGCGGTCGAACGAGCAAAGGCTGTTGTTGAGGAAAAGAACCCGAATTTGCCTGCCGACAAAAAGCAGAAAATAGCTGAAGCCGTTGGCATCGGGGCTGTCAAGTACGCAGACTACTCTAACAACCGGACGAGTGATTATGTCTTTAGCTTTGACAAGATGTTAGCTATGGACGGCAATACCGCTCCATATATGCAGTATGCTTATGCCCGGATAAAATCTATTGAGCGAAAGGCACAGACCAAAGACGTGGATATTGCAACTGAGCTTGCCGGCCTGGAACGGTTGGATTTGACTGAGCTGGCGGAGTTAGAACTGGCGAAATATCTGATTCGTTATGGCGAAGCGATAGACGCCGCTGTTTCTGATTACAGGCCGAATTACTTGACCGCTTATCTGTATGAATTAGCACAGAAATTCAGCGCGTTTTATACGAACTGTCCGGTCTTGGACGCCGGGCCGGATAAAAGGCCGACCAGACTGCTGCTTTGTGATTTGACCGCAAGGACTATCAAACACGGTTTGAGTGAACTTTTAGGCATCGAAGTTGTTGAGCAAATGTAGGTCCAGTTAGAAACTCGATAAAGAAAGTTTCTACAGGGGGTGGACAAATGAAGTTTCTAACGGATTAAGAGGTTAGTAATAATGAAAATTGTTGAAAAAGATTTTCGTGTAATCAGTAAAAACCGCAGCCAGATGATTGACATTACAAACCAGGTCAGCTCGCTTGTCGGACAATCGGGCATTACTAATGGTGATGTGATAGTCTATTGTCCTCATACGACGGCGGCAATTACCATAAATGAAAACGCTGACCCATCTGTGCCGCACGATATACTTTTGACCCTTGAGGAGTTAGTACCTCATCATCGTTCGGGCTATCGTCATTCTGAGGGTAATTCCGATGCACACTGCAAAAGCTCCATCATTGGCTGCAGCAGACAAATCCCGATAAAAGATGGGTCCCTGAACCTCGGCAGCTGGCAGGGCATTTTTTTCTGTGAATTTGACGGCCCCCGCAGCAGAAAGGTGATAGTCCAAATCCGCGGAGAATGAGGGACATAAGCTGGAATCGGCAGCCGACTATTGTGGCCAAAGCGGCTTAACGTGTGCGCATAAAAAAGGCGAGACGGTGGAACCGGCTGGGGGGGAAACCGGTGTGCCACACTGCCTCGCCGAGGTTCGTAAGCTGCCGGAAGCAGCGCTATTTCACTAAGTATAACGTAACGCTTTTAAATAAGGCTGTCAAATAAAAAAAGAAAATCTATTAGGGGACTTCATTCCCCCGACCCATATTATCTTAAACCATCATTATACAACCTAAAACGATAAAATACAAGTCAAAAATGACTTTTTTTTGTTTTTTTTGCCTCGCCGTATTATCCGGGCGGAAATCATAACGTGAAGTGGCTTGAATATTTACGCTTATTAGCGTAGATTGTGGGCAATTATGTCAAAAAAGTTGTCATTTTTTAGAGATTTTTGATGGCAAAGACGGCTGCGAACCAATATCTTAAACGTGCTCTTTTTCGGGCGGAACGAATTTCCTATTTTTCGATTTTTTGACCATTTTTTTATGACAAAGATTTCTGAAAGAATAGAACGCGTAAAGGACGCCATTAGCTCCACTTGTGCACGTGTCGGCAGAGACGTTAGTGAGATAGAGCTTGTCGTTGTAACTAAATCCGCCACTATTGAGGCCATAAAGGAGGTTATTAGTCTGGGCTTTACCAATCTTGGCGAGAACCGGGTTCAGCAATTAAAGAGAGTTTCCACTCAAATAGCTGAATTGTCGGAGACAGGAGATGGTGATTCGGCTTTGCTGAAAAAGGTCAAATGGCATATGATTGGGCATTTGCAGCGCAATAAGGTCAGCCAGGTCTTGCCGTTAGCTTCTCTGATACACTCGGTTGATACGCTTCGGCTGGCGGAAGAGATAAGCACTTCAGCGGCAAAGCTAAACTTATGCCCTAAAATACTTCTGCAGGTTAACACTTCCAATGAGCCACAAAAGTACGGCGTTCCGGTAGGTGCGACAACGCATCTGGCTGAGCAGATAGAGACCCTGCCGAATTTAAAGGTGATTGGGCTGATGACAATGGCTCCATTAACGCACAATAAGGATGTGATACGGTCTTGTTTTATTCGAGCAAAAGAGTTATTTGTTGAGCTGCGCGGCGAAAAAATTGCAGGCCCGCAGTTTACCGAACTGAGTATGGGTATGAGTTCAGACTACGAAGTCGCGGTTGAGGAGGGCGCAACCATCCTTCGCATCGGCTCGGCAATCTTCGCCGGCTAAGCGCAGCTTTGAGCCGAATAAGCGCCACCGGTTGCAGGGAATACTCAAAGTATAATTCCACAAGTGTAGAACTTGCATTGGGACAAGCCTCTAATCTATGCCGGCCCAGCTTAGAAGTAATCCCATACTATATGAGATGCTCTTCTGAGCTAAGGTGCCCGAGGGCAGACTTCTAAGGGGTATCAGCGTGTCTTTGCAGACAGTGCGGTAACGACAAAATTTGCAGGAGCGGAAAAAAAACTGAAAAAAAGCAAAGTCCCTCCCCTAACTGGTCGAAATTATCTATGCCGGTTTCCACCAGAATGGGTATTGGTCGAGTCCTATAATACGAATGGAAAGGGCAAATGAAGTGGAAAAAACAGAGCTACTAAGTGCTATTGAAGTGCCAAAAGGCTTTACAGATGTTCTGTACCTGACGAATCAGGGCCAGATGCCGTCTGAAATTAAGCGACTTTTGAGGCAGAGGAAGCTTTCTTTCCGCGTCCTTCCAATAGACAAGTTTCCCGAGGTACGCAGTCGCCTCAACATAATTGGAACTGTGGTTATCGATGTAGAAGACTCTGACGCTATGCAGCAGCAGAAATTGGCCCGAATAATCGAATCCCTCGAGATGGAAAATATTGGTGTGATTTTGCTCTCTGAGCGTATGGAATTGCCCGTAAAAAGTTTTTCCTTAGCACCTTCAAAGAGCAGTTTTTCTCTGGGCGGCTCAACCGAGGCGGTTTCCATAGATGAGTTGTGGGTTAGGATCAGCGTCAATCTTGCGTACCGTAAGAAAAGTTCAGGAATGGCGGTAAAACCTGCGCTTCCACCCCGGCAAGTGCAATCAATTTACAAGAATAAACTGGCACAGCAGCTTAGCATAACAGGAGCGTTGGTGGACAACCTGACAGAGCAGCTTCGTTTAGCCGGTCTTGTTCAGCAGGATTTTCTGCAGACTCAGATGCCTAATACCGACAGAGTGCAATGGGCCGCGGTTTTTTTGCCGGCCGAGTGGGTCTCTGGTGATATTTACGATATCGTGCGCATTGACGAAGAGTACATTGGTTTTTATGTAGCTGATGTAATCGGTCACGGGATGCCTGCCGCACTTTTGACGATCTTTCTAAAACAGGCCCTGGTTATGCGTCAGACTGTTGAGAATAATTACCGTATATTCTCACCGGCGGAAGTTATGAAAAATCTTAATGTGCGGATGGCTGCACAGAAACTCTCCGGGTACCAGTTTGCTACCTGTTGCTATTGTTTGCTAAACATAAAGACACTACAGCTAACTTTTGCCCGCGCAGGACATCCGTACCCAATTCTTATTAATGACCAAAAGGCGCCGGAACGATTGGAAATAAAAGGCTCGCTGCTCGGAGTTTTTGGGCAATCTGAATATGTCCAGCAGACCATACAGCTTCAGCCCGGCGATAAACTCTTGTTGTATTCGGACGGGGCGGAACCTTTTATCGGTAAATTTGACGACCAAACCGGCTTTTATTTCAGCGAAGAATTTCGCAAAATTATGAATTTGCCGATTGTTGAGATGAGGGACAAATTTAGAGAGCTTACGCAAAATCAGGAAATCGACCCAATGGAGGTCGACGATATTACGACCGTTGGCCTTGAAATAATTTAGTGTTTAGCGTATGCGCCTAAATGCTAAGCATCCTTCCGGCTGCATATAATCATCCTGAACTTTTTACAATCTTTGGATTCCTCTATTAAATCCGCCAAAGACAGCTCTTAAAAACACCACGTACTGATAGAGCATTGCCCCGAGGCGGTCTTGCTGAGAACTGCCTGTGCGATGGCAGTTCAACAGGATTATTGTCTGTTGCCATAATGGTTCCTAATTAGTTCCCGTTGCGGAAAGCAGTAAAAACGATAAAAAACTAACCGTCCGATTTAGGACAAGGTCAGTCCATCATCATTTTTGTTGAACTGTCCGCTAATGCTCTTTAAAAAGTTAAAA